>JADMIO011575576.1_pt1 | contig 68120 bp, 57 predicted proteins | sample 8958161 | NCBI WGS metagenome assembly JADMIO01 (sample SAMN16585339, study PRJNA669376) | soil metagenome | isolation source: Crop rotation soil | place: USA: Cullars Rotation, Alabama | collected 2011 | reverse complement strand
GCGACAACTTGTCCACGTGGAATTCTAAGCTTAGGATCCCAATGTGCTGGAAAGGCAATTTCGGAACGATCGGGCATCCCCGATTCGGCTGCGAGGAGAACAGCTAATGAGTAGATGGCAAATCATCTTGCGGTTTATCGGGCGGGGCGCGCTGTATGGCGTACTTCTCGGCGTGCTCGCCGGAATTATCCTCGATGGGTTCAGTTATCTGGCTTATCCCAGTATCCAGGCTCGCTCGATAACTGCCTCAACCTGGTTGATTGTTATTGTGTTCAGCGGTGTCATAGGGCTGGTGCTTGGCGCGGTCAACGGCTTGCTCGCCGGTGCGATCACCCTGCGCTTCTTTCAGCCGCTCACGAGCGTCCGCACCTATCAGGTCGTTGTGATCCTGTTCTGCACGGTCATATCCGCCCTCGTAATAGGGGTGCTGACCATAAACGGTTTGCAATTTGTGTCGGGTTGGATCTTCCCCGGTGTGGGGGCGCTTGCCGGGTTGCTTGGCAGTCTGCTGCTGACGCGCTGGTATATCCGTACATACTGTTCAGCCAAGCCCAATGCCGAAGCTGTTTACTCAGAAAACTGAAAACCGTATGTCTTTCTGCGCGCTCGAAAGAAGCGATCTTTTTGAACAAGCGCCGTCATGCTTTGAAGGTGCTTTCCATGTATAATATCGTTTATTTTCCGTTAAAAATCGGTTTTAAGTCACAAACACTTTTACGAATTTCACGGGTTTTTGGCGCGGCGGCTGGCTGCTAACTGCGCCGTTTCCACGTCCAGCGGGTATGGGCTACTCGACAGGTGGGCAATCACGCTCTCCTGATCAACCTCCGAGCGGTTCTGGCTGAGCTTGAATTTCCCCTCAATCCGGCTGATTGGTAGCTCGAAGACGACAATCGACTGCACCATTTTGCCATAGTAGTCGTCGGGCAGATGCATTTCCCATTCCGGCTCGCGTCCGTGCTCGTGGTTTTCAACCAGCTCGCCAAGCATTTGGCGAATCGTCTCGTCATCTTCCACAATCTGCGGCACGCCGTAGACGTGAACCGCCGCGTAATTCCAGGTAGGGACGCTGGGATGGGTTTCGTACCAGGTTGGGGAGACATAGGCATGCGCCCCCTGAAAAATGACCAGCGCTTCGCTGCCATCGAAACCTTTCCACTGGGGGTTGGCGCGCGCCAGATGCGCCTTAAGCACACCGCGCTCCTCGTCCACCATGAAGGGCAGGTGCGACGCGACGATTTCGCCACCGCCACTGGTGACGAAATTGGCGAAATTATGCTCGCGGATGAACTGGTAGAGGACGGCGGCGTCGGTTTCGGCAAAGGATTTGGGAATGTACATAAGCGCCTTTGGAATCAACTCGATGGTTAAGCGCATTTTAGGGGATGAGAGAGCAGGTGTCTACAGCACCAGTAGACAATATGATGACGTGTTGTATGCTAATCATATTGGCTTATTGGAGCAGATGGAGCGCGGACAATGAGCAATTTGCAGGATATTCTGCAGGCGGTTGATCATCTGAATGACGAGGAAAGAGCGCAACTGCGCGCTTATCTCGATTATCAACTTATACCGCAGCAGATTAGAGATGAAGATACGCAGACGAAAATCACCAAGCTGCATGAAGCATTTGCCGAGATTCGCGCAGGTATGACTCAGGAAGAACTTGACGAATTGATCGAAGTCATGAACTCGGAATACATTGAGCCTCTTGATCGGACTGATTATGCATGGCTCGATGACGATGAAGATAATGACAATTGATTTACCTATTGGATACCAATGCTGTCTCCGACCTCATTGTCGATGTGCAAATCGTTTCGTGGTATTTTGACATTGCGTTGCACGAAGGCAGCACCGTTGGTTTATGTCAACCGGTACTCTATGAAGTACGCCGAGGATTCTTTTGGAAGCAGTCATTGACAAAAGATAAAATTTTTAATGAGAAAGTTTTACCACGTCTTACCACGATTACCTTGACTGACACGGACTGGTTGCAAGCTGCACGTTTCTGGGCGATAGCGGTCAGTAAGGGAAAACAGCTTGCTGACGTTGACTTATTGCTCGCGGCATTAGCTTTTCGACTCGATGCGACGCTCGTCACGGCGGACGATGATTTTGTCGCACTACCTGTTCGATGTGTGAATTGGCGAATGCGATAGCTCTCCTGAACCCTTAATAAACTCTCCCGAACCTCACCGTTGTTTGCGCTTCGCTCGTCTGCTATAATGACGGCTCTCATTTCACAAGCGAAATTTCCTGATGAACGAAAAAGCGATACGGGTTCTTGAACTCGATAAGATACTGAACCGCTTGGCGGCATACACGACTTTCTCTGCTGGGGCGGATTTGGCGCGCGACCTGTTCCCGACGGCGGACATCGACGAGGCGCGCACCTGGGGGCAGGAAACCGCCGAAGCGCGGCTGATGTTCGCCAACCAGTTCAATGCCTCGCTGGGCGGCGCGCGCGACGTGCGCGACCCGGTGATGCTGTCTCAGCGCGGCATTATGATCGAAGCGACGGTACTGCTGGACATCAAAAACACGCTGCGGCGCGCCACCACGCTCAAGCGCACGCTGGGGCGCATGAAGGGGCAGTATCCGCTGCTGGCGGGGATTGCCGATGGTCTGGAAGAATGTACCGCGCTGCAAGAGGAAATTGGTCGCGTGCTGGATGAGAACGCCGTTGTCAAGGACAGCGCCAGCCCGCAGCTTGCCATCATCCGGCGCGACTTGAAAATCGCCTTCGACCGGCTGCAAACCAAGCTTCAGCGCATGATCAGCACGAGCGGCAACCAATCGCTGCTGCAAGAGGCGCTGGTGACGATGCGTAATGGGCGCTATGTGATCCCGCTGAAGGCGGAGAACAAGGGAAAAATCCCCGGCATTGTGCACGATATGTCATCGAGTGGCGCAACGCTGTTCATCGAGCCGCTGGAAACGGTGGAGCTGAACAACCGCTGGCGCGAGCTTCAGTTGGAAGAAGAAAAGGAAATTCGCCGAATTTTGCAGGCGCTGACCGAAATGGTGGCGCACGAATCCGAGTACATCGTGCGGACCGTGGAAGTGCTAGGCTACCTCGATCTGGTGTTTGCCAAAGCGCGCTATGCCGACGATCTGAACGCCGTCGCGCCGGAACTGCTGCCCTTCAAGCCGCGCCATCAGAACCCCGATCACCCTGGCAGCACGATTTATTTGCAGGCGGCGCGTCACCCGCTGCTGTCGGGAAACGTCGTGCCGATTGACGTGGAGTTTGATGAGAATACCTGGGTGCTGGTCGTGACCGGACCGAACACCGGCGGCAAGACGGTCTCGCTGAAAACGGTGGGCTTGCTGACGCTAATGGCGCAATGTGGGCTGCACCTACCCGCCGAAAAAGCGCGTTTGTCCGTTTTTGAAGGCGTGTATGCCGATATTGGCGACGAACAGAGCATCGAGCAATCCCTCAGCACGTTTTCCTCGCACATGACCAATACCATCCAAATTTTACGGGAATGCAACGAAAAATCGCTGGTGCTGCTGGATGAACTGGGCGCGGGAACTGACCCCGGCGAAGGCTCGGCGCTGGCGCGGGCAATCTTAAACACGTTGCGTGAGCGCCACGTAACAACGATGGTGACGACCCACCACCCGGAACTCAAGGTGTACAGCGTCGAGACGCCGGGCGTGCGCAACGCCAGCGTCGAGTTCGATGTGCAAACGCTCGCACCAACGTATCACCTGATCATCGGCTTGCCTGGTCGCTCGAACGCGCTGGCGATTGCGCGGCGGCTGGGACTCGACATGGCGATTATCGAGGATGCGCGCAGTATGGTCGCTACTGAAGAACTGGTCGCCGACGACCTGCTGGACGAAATCCACCGCACGCGCGAGGATATTCGCCGCCAGCAGGAAACCATCAGTGAAATGCGCCAGGATGCCGAGGCGCAGCGTGCCGAGCTGCAAGCCAAGCTGGGCGAGGTCGAGGACGAGCGGCGCAACATCATTGCGGCGGCGCGGCGCAACATGCAGGGCGAGATGGACGAGTTCCGGCGGGAATTGCGACGGCTGCGTAATGACATGCGCGACGCCTCGCTGCCACTGGAAACGCTGCGGCAGGTGCAGCAAGCATCCGAGGGGCTGGAAAAAGCGCTCCAGGCGCCGGTTGAGAACGGCGTGAAAGTGTCGGATGAGATGCTGGATTGGGTGCCGCGCCTGGGCGATGCCGTCTGGCTGGAGCCGCTCAAAGCCGAGGGCACGCTCATTGAATTGGACAAGGATGAGGCTATGGTGCAGATTGGGGCGCTGAAGGTGCGTGCCGGGCTGCGCGACCTGAAAAAGCCGACGCGCTCCGAGCGCAAGGTCAAAGGTCTCAGCCGCGCCCGCCGCACGGCTGCCTACGCGCCTTCGGAAGAAGTGAGCGTACCCAAAGGTGTGTCGCCGGGGCTGGAACTCGACCTGCGTGGGGCGCGCGTCGAGGAAGCGCTGGAAAAGCTGGACAACTACATCGACGCGGCGTATCTGTCAGGCATCCCGTTTGGGCGAGTGATTCACGGCAAAGGCACTGGGGCGCTGCGGCGAGCAGTGCAGGATCGTCTGCACGAGCACCCGCTGATCTCCAAGTCGATGTCTGCGCCGCCCAAAGAAGGGGGCGACGGTGTGACAATCATCTATCTGGTGCCGACGACCTAGGGGCGTGGTTGACGCTGAATAGGGTTACTGCTACACTAATTTTTACATTGAGCGAGGCATTTCTTCGCTCGCGGGGCTGTGGTGAAATGGCAAACACAGATGACTTAAAATCATCCGCGCGGAAGCGTTTGTGGGTTCGAGTCCCACCAGCCCTACAGATACAGTGATGAGAGAAAAATCGGCTGAACGTTCAGCCGATTTTTTGTTTGTGAGGGAGGGGAGAGTTCGAGTCCCGCCAGGGGGGAGTACTAGCCGGGGTGGCGCACCCCAATTGCCGATGAAATGCGTATCCTTCTCCTGTCGTGATAGTTGGATACCTGGCATCTCGCCCATTTCCTATTATGATCAACTTTCAATCTACAAAGATGTATCTGCAATTTTCTTCGTTTCAGCATTTTATCTTCTGGCAAATCCGCAAGCGCTAATTGACTCGATGTAATTGAACAACATATTATTTCTTACAGACGCAACCTTAATTCGTTGTCTAAAAGTCCCTGACCCCTCGTCTATTCTCGACTCTCTCGGTACTTTGACTGCGGTTGGATGAAGTCTCAGGAATCATAAAATGAACGAAAAGACATCTGCGCTGAAAATCGAGCAGGGCGAAAATCACAAGAATCTGCCCGCCGACGCTCAGTTTGATTTCGCGACACTCGCAACCGAAACATTAGACTGGTCGGTCTTCGCAGCCAAAGCAATGAAGCGACTGCGTGAGGTTATCGACGTGGCATGGTGTAGTGTCGCACTTGTTGATAGAGACCGCACGAATTATCAACTGCATCTTGTACTCAAACCGCGACGCGCCAGGTTGCACGAAACGTTCCCTCTGACAATGCCGGTATCAAAGGGGCTTTCGGGCGAAACCATCCACAAAAAACGAGTACACCTCGTGACGGATTCGACTGACGAGGATGTAATAGCTGTTCAACCGCCGTCCAAAAACGCACAGTCGATGCATGTTCTATGCCTTCCGCTGGAAGCATCTGGTGTTATCCTCGGCGCTGTAAGCTTCGGCAATACGGCGACCTATGAGCCGGACGAGATTGGTCTGACGCAAAATTTTGCCGCTCAACTGGCTTTGGTGATTGCGAACGCTCGGCTCGCTGAGCAGCTTGAACAGGTGAAAGAAGAACGCGCGCGTGCCGCCTCGTTTCCGAACCGGAATCCGAGTGCGATTGTCGAAATCGACCTCAATGGTCAAATTTACTTCATGAATCCAGCGGCGAAGCGCCTACTACCTAATCTAGAAACACTTCGGTTGCAGCATCCCCTGTTTAGCCAGCTTTTCGACGTTTTGCCCGCGCTTCAGCAGGACGGCAGCCTGTCGCGGACGGACGAGGTTCGGAACGGCGACGTGTGGTACCAGCGCGTGCTGCACGTCGTTACGGAAACGCAGCACATACGCGCCTTTGTGCTCGACATTACCGGTAAAAAGCAGGCGGAAGAAGCGTTACGACGGCAGAATGACTATCTTGCAGCACTGCACGAAACGACGCTTAATCTGAGCAACCGGCTTAACCTGAATGATTTGCTGGGGACATTGGTGGCGCGGGCAGCGCAGCTTATGGGGACACCGCACGCTTACATTTGCCTGATCGAATCTTCAGGCGAAGAACTCGTCTGCGAGCTAGGCAGTGGGGCATTTGCCGACATGATTGGCACCCGGCTAAAGCCCGGCGAAGGCGTGGCTGGAAGGGTTTGGGAGACGAACAGCCCGGTGATCGTGGCAGATTATGATGCCTGGCAGGGGCGCTCTGCCGAATTCCGGCATAATCTTGTTCACTCGATGATCGGATTGCCACTGACGCACGGCGGTGACACGAGGCAAACTGGCGTACAGGTGATTGGTGTTCTGGGTTTGGCATATGGAGTCGATACCGGACGAACTTTTGGGGAGGACGAGCAAGAACTGCTCACCCGTTTTGCCGCGCTTGCTTCGGTCGCTCTGGATAACGCGCGGCTCTATACCGACGCACAGGCGGCACGTGCCAGCGCTGAGGACGCGAACAAGGCGAAGAGCGCATTTCTGGCTACGATGAGTCATGAAATCCGCACGCCGATGAACGCGATTATCGGCATGACGACACTGCTTAGCGATACCGACCTGACGGCGGAGCAGCGTGATTTTACCGAGACGATTCGCCACAGTAGCGAAGCACTTCTGACAATCATCAACGACATTCTCGATTTCTCGAAGATCGAAGCCAATAAGCTGGAACTGGAAACGGAGCCGTTCGAACTGCGCGACTGCCTGGAAGGGGCGCTCGATCTGCTGGCGAACCAGGCGGCGGCAAAGAAACTGGAGCTGGCGTACCTTATGAGCGAAGGTACGCCCGAAGCTATACGTGGCGATGTCACGCGCCTACGCCAAATTCTGGTGAACCTGCTCAGCAATGCGGTCAAGTTCACCGAGCAAGGCGAGGTGGTGCTCAGCGTCGAAGCCGCAAAGCTGGAGAAGGCGGGAAATGAGCGTAGCGATGAAACAGCTTACGAGCTGCATTTTTCGGTCCGCGACACCGGCATCGGCATCCCGCAGGATCGCGTAGATAGATTGTTCAAGTCGTTTAGCCAGGTCGATTCCTCAATGACGCGCCGCTATGGGGGGACGGGACTGGGGTTGGCGATTAGCAAACGGCTCAGCGAGATGATGGGTGGGACGATGTGGGTGGAGAGCGAGGTCGGCACGGGCACGACGATGCACTTTACGATCCGAGCTTCCGCCGCGCCTTCCGCTACACGCGCCTACCGTGATGAAGTGCTGCCCCAACTGCAAGGCAAACGCCTATTGATCGTCGATGACAATGCGACGAATCGGCAAATGCTGCGCTTGCAGGCGCAGTCGTGGGAGATGATCCCCACTGAGACGGCTTCGCCGGTCGAAGCGCTTAGCTGGATACGCGATGGACAGCCATTTGATGTGGTTGTACTCGATATGCGAATGCCCGAAATGGATGGCATGATGCTCTCGGCGCGAATCCGCGAGTCGCACAGCGCATCAGCGCTGCCCTTGATCATGCTGTCGTCGCTGGGAGGGCGTGACGCCAGCCAGCGCAGCGAGATTGATGCGCTTCAGCTTGCGGGATTCCTCAGCAAGCCGATTAAGCCCTCGCAGCTTTTTAATACCCTGATCAGCGTGTTTGTCCAAAAACCGATCCGCATTGCCACTCGTGAAACCTCGGAAATGCTGGTTTTCAATGCTCAGATGGGCGAAACCATGCCGCTGCATATCTTGCTGGCGGAGGACATCGCCACCAATCAGAAGCTGGCGCTGCATCTGCTCAAGCGACTTGGCTACCGCGCCGATGTTGCCGCGAATGGACTGGAAGCGCTGGAAGCGCTGCGTCGCCAACCTTACGATCTGGTCTTGATGGACATGCAGATGCCGGAGATGGATGGGTTAGAGGCGACGCACCACATTCACGAGGAATGGGACGCACACGAGCGCCCCTACGTGATCGCTATGACCGCGAACGCCATGCAAGGCGACCGCGAACTTTTCCTCGAAGGCGGCATGGATGATTACGTCAGCAAACCGATTCGAGTCGAGCAGCTTATCAATGCACTGCGCAAAGCCTGGGGAGTACTGGAGGAACGGCGGCACAAGGCTGCTGTCTCATCTGACGATCCGGGTACGGGCACCCTTATGAAAGAAGCGGAGGCAACTGTGAAAGGACTCGATCCAGCAGCGTTAGATCGGCTGGCAGCAATGGCGGGCGGCGATCAGTTGTTTCTGGCGGAGTTGATCGACACCTTTCTGACCGATGCGCCTCAGCTCATTGCCGACATGCGCGATTCGGTTGAAAAAGGCGATGCTGCTGGGCTTCGCATCGCTGCCCACAGCCTAAAATCGAATTTCGCGGATTTTGGGGCACTTGCCCTCTCGGAACAATGCAAAGAACTGGAAGCGCTGGCAAAGAATGGGGCGACAACCGGAGCAGAAGCACTCGTCAGCCGCGTTGAGGCGCAGTATCCGTCTATCCAGCGCAGTCTTGAAGCGTTCCGCGACGCGGGAATTGTGCCCTGATGTCGATGTATATCATAGTGCGGTTTTTCTCTACTTTGTTCATTGAAGGGTCTCAGGATGGCTGAAACGGGTCGCATTCTCGTCGTGGATGATAACCGTGTGAATCGGCTCACGCTCGGTCGCAGCCTGGAGCAGCAGGGGCATACAACTTCTGCGGCGGAAGATGGTTATCAAGCGCTGGAGATGCTTCGCTTGCAGCCTTTTGACCTGATTTTGCTTGACATTGTGATGCCCGGTCTCGATGGATTTCAGGTGTTGGAGCAAATAAAGAAGGATAAGGCATTCAAGGATATTCCTGTGATCGTGATTTCGGCGCTCGATGAAATTGAGAGCGCCGTCCGCTGCATCGAGATGGGCGCGGAGGATTATTTGCCTAAGCCGTTCAATCCGGTGCTGCTGCGAGCGCGTCTGGGTGCCAGCCTGGAGAAGAAAAAGCTGCGCGATCTGGAGCAGGCGTATCTCCAGCAGGAGGTCATGCTGCGCGAAAATGAGCGCCTGACCGCCCTGGGCAGGCTGAGCGCGGGCATGGCGCATGAGTTGAACAACCCGGCAGCCGCCGCGCTGCGCGGGACGGAGCAGTTGAAAGCCGCGCTGCACGACCTGCAAGCGGCACAGGCAAAGTTGACCACCTTGGACCTTACGATCGAACAGCAACAGATATTGACAAAACTGAGCCAGCAGGCACAAGAACGCGCGGCAGTGCCCCTGAAGCTCGACCCGCTGACATCCGGCGATGAGGAGGCAAGGCTGGAAGCTGCTCTCGAAGAGAATGGGATCAGCGAAGGCTGGGAACTAGCTCCCGCTTTGGTGCAGCTTGGCTGCGGCTCGAACGATCTGATGAGCCTGACGAAGCATTTCTCTGCGCCTCAATTAGGAGCGGTACTTGCCTGGTGGGCACGTGCCTACAGTGTCTACAGCATTCTGGAAACGGTCAATCAGGGCGTTAACCGCGTCGCCAGCCTTGTGAATGCGCTGAAATCCTACACCTATATGGATCAAGCACCGATTCAGACCATCGATATTCACGAAGGCTTGAACACGACTCTCACGATACTTCAGTCCAGTATGGCAGCAGGGATGCGCATCGAGTACGACTATGCGGACAATCTCCCGCGTATTGAGGCTTATGGCAGCGAATTGAATCAGGTGTGGTCACATCTCTTGCGCAATGCAGTGGATGCAGTAGACGAAAACGGCGTGATCATCATCCGCACTTACCAGCGCGATCAATGGGTTGTGGTGGAAATCGAAGATAATGGCTCCGGCATTCCACCGGCTGTTCAGCCCAGGATTTTCGACCCGTTTTTTACAACCAAACCGCCCGGTGCCGGGGCTGGTCTGGGCTTAAATATCTCGTATAACATCGTGGTCCAAAAGCACCGGGGACAGCTCACCTTCACATCCGAGCCGCACAAAACCCGGTTTCAGGTGAAGCTTCCAACCAACGGAAGAATCGTGCAGCCGAATTGATTTTGTCCCTCAAAAAAGGCTGCGCGACGTTACCCAGGATAGCCTTGCAAGCCGTTGATGCCTTTGATCGCTGAAATCTCGCCACAGTGATTGTGGATATTGAGCAGAAGCAGTCCGATCAGAAAGCTGACGGGTTGATCGCCAAAGCCGACTGCACTCATATCCACAATGCGGCTCAGGTCTTCGTCGGTCGCTGTATCCAGATAGGCGCTGGTCGAGGCATAGACTGCCTGAGCATAGGCGCGTGCAGCATCGAGATCGACGCGCACCTGACTTGCCCATTCATCACGGTTGCCAGGAGGAGGCGCTTCGCTGAACCCCGTTTTGCCAGCGAAACTTGACGCCATCAAAGGGGCGCTGCCGCGTACAATTCCGTTCATCAAGAAGTCTTCAGCGGTCAGCACGTGAATGTAGTTCGCGGCGATAGACTGTGTTTTCCCCGGTGGCTGCCAGTGTGCGAGTTCAGGGGTGACATCCTGCATCGTCCCCTCAAACCAGTTGCGCGCAACTGCAAAATAGCTCTGTAAAATCGTGGTGGCTGTAGACATGATTCCCCTTTTGTAGTCGGCTATTCGCTGCTAGATACGTTGAAAAAGGGATAGGCGGATTGCCTATCCCGCCCCGAAAGTATGTGCCTTAGCTGGCAGGTGCGGGCATGATGCCCATTTGCGTCAGCAGATTCAGATTGTCATAGGTTTCCCAGCTTTCGACGATCTGACCGGCATCGTTGAGGCGGAAGAAGTCGCCGATCAAAAGCTGAACTTTGGCGTCGTTGCCCGCAAACGTCTCACCGTGCGGCGTTGCAAGTTCGCCGCTGAAGGTGCCCGTGAAGGTGTACAGCACCGAGACCCACTCGTCAGTTGCCGTCAGGGATTCGATCTCCACATGGAAGTCCGGCATCGCCTGACCGAGCGCTGCGCGGGTCATTTTGCGCCCCTCGACGTTCAGGTCACCGAGCGGGCTGTGGTGGATGGCGTCGGCGCTGTACAGTTCGTCAAGAACTTCAAGCGTGCCGCTGTTGAGAAACTCATCGGTCAGACGCTGGATTGTGATTCTTCCCGCTGTCGGCTGGTCTTCGGTTTGTGCCGCAACCGGGGAGAGAACAACTGCGCTCAAAACTACAGCACCGAACAGGGTTGCAATCGTCGATAGGTGACGCATGATGAAATCCTCCTTAGGGATTGTCAGGGTTAGCTTCGTCAAAGTTTGCTGATTCTGGCGTTATCCGGTGAACAACTTCGCTTACGCCTGATTCGAGGCGACCGCCAGCCGCTGCAACGTTTCCTGGGTAAAGGTGACGACGAACAGCTTGCATTTGCCGTTCTGGACGACCGCTTCGCAGTCGGCAGCGAGCGAGTCAACGCCCATCGACCGAATCGAATTTGAGGACACGGTGGCGAACCAGGTCACACGGTCGCCCTGCTGCCGAAAGTCTTTCGAGTCCACATGGAAGCCGCCGATCAGCATTTGCACGAAGCCGCGCACCTGCGCCTTGCCAACGAACTGGTCGGGCGTGCCGGGCAGCGGCGGGACAGTCTGCACCACCGCATCCTCGGCGAAGCGCTCGATGACTGCTTCCAGATTATCGGTGTTCCAATTAGCGTCGAACTCGTTCTTGATGAAACCGATCAGGTCTGCCATTTCAATTTCCTCCATTGAGTTTGTGCTGCTTATTTACGATGATGCCAGTGTAGGGCAGGAGGAAAGCGCGCATAATGTCACGAATACCTAGATTTCGTGAGCGGGCATACCTAGATTTTGTTCAGGGCGCTATGGGACTAGCGCAGCCCTTTTTCGACCACCCAGCGGGCGATCTGGATGCGCGAGGAAAAGTTCAGCTTGGCGAGGATATTGGCGGTGTGAGCATCGATGGTTCGCTTGCTCAAAATAAGCTGCCCGGCGATCTCGCGGCTGGACTTGCCCTCCGCGATCAGCACGGCGATTTCGCGCTCACGTTCGGTCAAGCCGTCGTAGGCGAGGCGCGCCGCCTGCCGGGGTGTGAGCGGTGGCTCTACTGGGATGAGCGTGTGGGCGCGGGCGAGAAACTGCTGGCGCAGCGTGGGATCGGACAGCTTATTCGCCAGCGTTTCCAGCAGGTCGCGGGCAGAGTCAAGCGTCGCTTCTGCCTGGACGCGCCGACCGACGAGCAGTTCAACCTTGCCTAAACTGATCAGACTGCGCCAGAGCAGCGCTTTCAGTTCCCCTTCACTTGTCGCCTTCACCACTTCCTGAAGCAGCACTAGACTGGTGTCCGGTTTGCCGGAGGCGAGCAGCGCGTCGGCTTTCATTTGCCACAGCCGGGGGATGACCTGTCCGTGCGAGCTTGGCGCGGTCTCGATCAGGTGGTCGATCAGAGTCAGAGCGCGTTCGGAATCGCCCTGTGCGAGCCTGAGTTCCGCCTCGGCGCAGCGCACAATGCGCTGCCCGACTGACTGCATTGGCTCGGTACGAAGCGCCTCGATCAGTTGTTCGGCTGTGTTCAGTTCAGCTAAGCCGATATACGACGAGACCAGAAATCCGCCAATCGATGATTCGACGAACTTCGCGCTCATCTTACGCGACATTTCCAGGGCGGGTTCGAGCGTGGCACGTGCCGTTTCAAAGGCGAGCAGATCGTTGTAGATGCGACCGAGCGCCATATCCGACGCCGCAAAGTAGAGGCTGTGGCTGGCGGCAGCGGCAGTCTCCCGGCTGCGCCGCGCGAATGTCAGTCCCAGTTCGTATTCGCCCTGCGTGACCAGCCCATAACTCGCGTACATATCGGCGGCGGCTTCCGCGTGCTGCGAGCCGATTGCGTTGGCGATCTGGCGCGCTTCATCTGCATATTGAAGCAGGAAGCTCACGCTCGTCGGCGGACAATAGACCGTTTCCTCCATACAGTTGCCACCGCGACAGCACGTGACCGCCAGCGCGGACGACAGCCCAACACGGTTATCCGTCTGGCGAAAGAGCGGGATCACCTGATCGTAGTACAAGCCGCTGTTGACAATATCCCCGGCGACAACACTCGCCACGCCGAGCAGGTCGAGCGTCTCCGTGCGCCCGGTGGTGTCGTTCAGGCGCTCGTAGATTGCCAGCGCTTCCCGGTGATAAGGCAGCGCGTCGAGCGGCAAATCCTGGTTGATGTACCAGTTCCCCAACCGGTTCAGGCTGTCCGCCAGCGCAGTTGGATCGTCCAGGGAGCGTGCGGCGGCAATCGCTTCCTCAAAGTAGCGTCCCGACTGAGCGAAATCCAAGCTATGATACAGGAAGCCGAGGTCAAGCAGGCTTTGCCACTCGCTCCGGCGCTCTCCTGACTGGCGTGCCAACTGGAGCATCCGCAAATAGTCGTCGCGGGCAGCCACAAAATTGGAGGTCAGTTCGAGCGTTTTACCGCGCGCCCGCAGCAGCGGCAGCGGTGGAGCGATTTGCAGGTGATCGGCAGCATCTAACGCACGCCCATAATGCTCCAATGCGGCGCGCGGCGCGTACAATGCTTCGGCATACTGCCCGGCTTGCCAGCAGGCATCCAGCGCCTTTTCCCACTCTTCGCCCTGAAAGTAATGGTAGGCGAGGTCGGACAAATTGCTGCGCGCGCCGCCCGCATAAGCCTGCTCTATCGTCTCTGCAATGACGCGATGCAGGGCGCGGCGCTCCCGTGCCAGCAGCTCTTCGTAGACCGCTTGCCGCGTGAGCGCGTGACGAAAAGCGAATCGATCCGCGCTTTCTTCGACCACGAACTGCGCATCGATCAATTCACGGATGATCCGCAGAAGCCCGCGCTCGTCCCCATTGGTCAACCGTTGAAGTAGGGTGAAGTCGAAGCGCCTGCCTGCAACGGCGGCAAGCGACAGCGTTTCTCGCGCGGCGGGAGATAGGCGCTGCAAGCGCTGACGTAAGCTGACTTGCACGGTACGCGGGATGCGCAGTTCTTCGAGCGGCTTACGTTCCCACCTGCCATCGGACAGGAAAATATCGCCTTCCGCCACCAGAGACTTGAGCATTTCCTCGATGAAGAAAGGATTACCTTCGCTCAGAGTGTAGACAGCATCGACAAACTCACCTCTCGGTACGCGCTCCATGCTGAAGATCGCTCGCACCATTGCGCCAACGGTTTCGGCGGTCAGGCGCGGCAGACGAAACTCGGTCGTCAGCCTGCCCCGATCAAGCTGCGCCAGAAACTGTGCCAGCGCGGTACCCACTTCGTCATCACGGTAGGTGAGCACAAGAAACACCCTGGCGCGATCCAAATGCCGCGCCAAAAAGAGCAGGAAATCGAGGCTGGCGTCATCGCACCAGTGAATATCCTCAACGATCAGCAGGAGCGGGGCAGCGGCGCTCAGACTCGTCAGAAGTGCTGCGAGCGTCTCGTGCAGGCGACGTTTTTCGGCTTCGCTATCGCCGGAGGCAGCCGGAGCATCCGGGAAATCAGCGGCGAGTTCGGGCACCAGGTGCACGAGCGGCGCTCCGGATCCCGCTAGAACTGCACTTTTGCGGGCGGGAGCAAGAGAGGCGAAAAACGTGCGCAGCAGATCGGTGATGGGAGCGTAGGGCAGGGTCTGGTCGGCTTCAAAGCAGCTGCCTTGCAAGACGAGCGGCGCGAACGGCTGTAGGCGCGCCTTGAGTTCGCGCACCAGCCGCGATTTGCCGATGCCCGCTTCACCGCTCACCAGCGCGATCCGTCCCTGACCGTCGCGCGCCTGCTCAAACAGCCGCTGGAGCGCCTGCGTAGGGAGATCGCGCCCGATCATGACGGGGCAGATCACCGATTGCTCAGGGTAAGTATTCATCGCCTGCCTGCTCGCGAATCATTCGACATGCCATGTCGAATTGCTCTAGCGTTTATCGAGTGTCATACTGTCAAATCATTGTATACGAATAGGGCAATGGACGTGGATTTTTCCTTCACGCCTCAGGCTTTATTGCAATGACTCCTGAACAATCTTCGCGTCTGCGCCTTGCCGAACTGATGGCATCGCTTTCCTTCGGCATTGATATGGGCGTTGGTCAACCGATGGAATGGGTGCTGCGGTCGTGCTTGCTGGGTGTCTATCTGAGCCAGGCGCTGGGGATGAGCGATCAGGAGCGCCAAGACGTGTATTATCTGACGCTGCTGCGCTATGTCGGCTGTACCTCGACTGCCGCCAGCGACGCCGCCCTATTCGGCGATGAGCTAGGCGTCGCAGAATTGATGACGCTCGACCCCGACGACATGACGACGATGATGCGCGCCATGTTCCGCCTGGTCGGTCAGGGGAAATCGGTTGTACAGCGCGCTCAACTCCTGGCGCGGCTGATGGCTTCGGGGACAAGCCTTGCCGAGACTATCCACGTGGCACACTGTGAAGTCGCAGGGAAGCTGTCGGAATCACTCAGCTTTGACTTGCATATCCAGAAAGCGCTCTGGCAGTTTTACGAGCGCTGGGATGGGCGAGGCGTTCCCAATCACCTGCATGGCGAGGATATTGTGCTGCCCGTGCGCGTGGTTCAGCTTGCCCAAGACGCTGCTACTTTTTACACGTTGGGTGGTGTCGAACTCGCTATTGAGGTCGTTCGGCAGCGTGCGGGTCGCCTCTACGATCCGCAGATTACGGAGGTGTTCTGTCAAAATGCGGCAGCCCTGTTGTCTCAGCTTGAGGTTGAGTCTACCTGGGACGCCGTTTTAGCAGCCGAACCGGGCAGTCCGCTGTGGCTAAAAGGCGAACAATACGATACGGCGCTTCAGGCGGTGGCGGACTTCGCCGATCTCAAGTCGCCTTATACGCTCGGACATTCAAGAGCAGTAGCTGAGTTGGTCGAAGTGGCAGCACGCAAAGCCAGGCTCCCGTCAGACGATGCAGCGCTGCTCCGCAGTGCTGCTCATGTTCACGACCTGGGGCGCGTGGGCGTTTCGGCAGGCATTTGGGGTAAAGGTGGAGCGTTGAGCGAAAGTGAGTGGGAGCGGGTGCGGCTCCATCCGTACTACACCGAACGCATTCTGGCGCGTTCTTCCCAACTCGCGCGTCTTGGCGCGCTGGCAGCAGCACATCATGAGCGGCTCGATGGGAGCGGGTATTTTCGCGGGCTAAAAGCGGCTGGACTTTCCCCGCTGGCGCGCCTGCTTGCCGCCGCGAATGCCTACAGCGCGCTGCTCGAACCGCGTCCGCATCGCGCCCAACATTCGCCAGAGCAGGCGGCGGATGCCTTGCGACGCGAGGTGCACGCGGGGCGGCTCGATGAAAAAATGACGGATGCTGTGCTGGATGCAGCCGGGCATCGCATCCCATTCAGTCGTCGTGCGCCTGCTACCGACCTGAGCGAGCGTGAGTTGGAAGTCCTCCGCCTGCTCGCGCGTGGGCTGTCGAATCGTCAGATGGCAGGTCAGCTTTCAATTTCGCAGAAGACGGTAGGACATCATATCCAGCACATTTATAACAAAATTGGAGTCGCCACACGTGCCGGGGCGACGCTCTTTGCCGTGCAAAACAACTTGCTCACCGACGAAGACTGAATTTGCATTGCCGCTATAAATAGGGCATTCGCCCGATGTTCGGCATATCCGGTTGGCATAAACTGATTTCAACATTCAGGAGTGAAGGAGAAATCAGGCAATGTCTACCGAACAGAACAAAGCAATTGTCCGCGACTTTCATGAAGCTTACGATAAGGGCGATATGGCGACAATGGAGCGGCTCGTCAGCGAATCCTGCGTCGCGTATCAGTCGGGAATGCCAGACCCGCTGGATTTTGCGGCGTATAAACAGCATGGAGAAACATTTCTCAGGGCGTTCAGCGACAGCAGCACGGTCATTCTTCAACAAATCGCCGAGGGCGAGAATGTGATGACGCGCGGCACCTGGAGCGCGGTTCACAGCGGCGATTTCCCAGGGATACCGGCGACGGGAAAATCCATCAATATCCCAGTACTCGTCATAGACCGGATCATCGACGGAAAGATTGTGGAACACCGCTCGATCCTCGATATGCTCGATTTCATGCAGCAGCTTGGGGTCATCCCCGTCTTTCAGCAGGGTTAAGCCTTCTTACAGTAATCGGCACGAGAGGAGAACTCTCCTCTCGTGTGTTTTCATGTTTCCACGCCCAACAGCCTTAAGATTGGAGTGATTGTGCCTCGATTTATATCTGGTCTTTGGTCACTCTGGATTACCTTCTTGAGTTTTTGTCTGATCCTTTATGGGTTGGCAATGGTCTTCATGCCGCAGACGATGAACCGCGCGCTGGTCAGTACGCTGCTTTACGGAAATAACGAGGTGCTTCGAAACGCATTCATCGCGTCGAACGAACCGCAGCAGACCTTTCTCAACACGCTGAGCGGACTGCTCGGTACGGTGACGATTGGCTGGGCGATCCAAATGGCATGGATTGCTCATATACCGTTTCGTAAAGGTGAACGGTGGGCATGGAATTCGCTGCTGGTGAGCATATGTGCTTGGGCAGCGCTCGAATTCATCTTTAAGTTGACCAACGGTATCAGCGGAGTTGGATTGTTTGCCCATTTTGGTTTGTTGATTGCTTTTGCTATTCCCCTCCTTGCCACTTACCGGGTTTTTCATTCCTGGAGCGCAATTGATGTTCGGTAAGCGTCAAGGTACTGCGAGGTAGCTTTAGTCAGTAAATGGCACGAGAGGAGAACTCTCCTCTCGTGCGTTATTATGCCTCGCTCTCAGGGTTATTGCGGAGCGGGGATTGCACCCAACTGCTGCATCAACCCCATCATATCCACCTGGGGCCAGTTTTCGGCGATTTTACCGTTGAGGACCCGGAAGATATTGGTAGTTCCGAAAGCAACGTACTTGTTCGTTGGCGGCATCCCGTTGAAGCTGCCCGTATTCGTGCCGCGCCAGATCAGGCGGACAGCGACCCGATCACCTTCAGCGAACATATCTTCGACTGTGCCTTGCAGATCGGGAAACGCCGAGAAGAATAGGGTCATAATCTGTTTCTCGGCTTCGGGACCGGTCTGACCGGTGATGAAGTGATTGACGTAGCGGCTGTCAATCAGCTCTTCGGCGATCCCCAGGTTATTGGTGCTGATCATCTCGGCAAACCAACGGCGGACAAGTGCTTTATTTTGTTCGACAGACATGATATTCACTCCCTCTTTGATGCCATCGTTTTCGATGATGTCATCTTATGCCGGGACGGAGTGACTGTAATCATGTGTTCGCATGATTTTTCTGAGGCAATCTCATAGGAGGTTGTTCTGCATGGCAAAAAGCGTAGCAGCGGCACGGGTGGATACATGCAGTTTATCGTAAATATGGGCAATATGCGTACCTACTGTTGTTTCAGCGACCAAGAGCGCTTCCGCCATCTGCCGATTCGAGTAGCCCTGAGCGACCAGGCGAAGGACTTCGATCTCGCGCTCGCTTAACCCGGCAACACGAGCTTGACGGACAGGCGTTACATGATGTCCCGAAGCAGACAAAATCGCTTTACCCGCATCACTATCCAATTTGCCTGCACGAATTTCGTTCCGTAGTTCATCCGCAGCGCGCTCAGGTGAAAACGCCGGGCGAAAAGGACGCGACTCCGTGCGTGCCACATAGAAATTCGCAGCAGCAAGTATCCGAGCAGCAGGAGAGAGCGAGCCGCCAGCCACGCCACGATGATAGCCAGACCCATCGAGGCGCTCATGATGCAAAGCCGCGCACGACCCTAATACCGACAATGGCACCGAGTGGGCAAAGATACGCTCGGTGTAGTAGGGATGCAGGCGCACGCGCTCCCATTCGCTGTTGGTCAGCGCCCGTTCCTTTTGCCAGATGCCTGGTGGAATGCCGATCTTCCCGATGTCGTGCAGCCAGCCCATACGCTCCACCGCTTTGACATCTGAAGCAGGCAACCCGTAACTCCGTGCAGCAGCAGCTGCGAGGGAAGCCACATTCCGTGAATGCGAGGCGGAGGAAAGCAGGTCAACGAAATCTGCCATTACCAGCGCCGCCGAGTCGAATTCATCTTCGGTGAGATAGCGGTGTTCTCCCGGTTCGGCATTAAGGGCGGCTTTCAGGTTTACGTCGTCCTCCATGCCTGACATCAGGTGGTTTGCATGACGACAGAAGATCTCTACAAGCTGAGGATCGTAAGCGGTATTTGCCCGCTGCCGAAGAACGGTCTCAACTTCCGCAGCTCTTCCGGCACGACGGTAACTTTCCACATCTTGCACAAGCTGGGCAATTCGCGTGGACAACGTCAGGTCTTCGCCTTTGACACCATGCGGCATCCCCTGTCCGTCCCAACGTTCATAGGTTTGGCGAATCGAATCTTGGACCGTCGTGGCAAATCCTAAGCGGTCAACAAAGAATTGGGCAACCTCGCAATGCGCCAGAATATGCGTCGGCATCGCAGAGGGCATTCTTTGCATCGCCAGCAATTTTTGATCTGCGCTTTGTCCCTGACCAACAAACCGAGCCATCCACCCAACCATCTCATCAACATTCGCAACATCGACAAACGCATACTGGCTGCCAGCCACACCCGGATCATCACCAAAAAGCCCGACCCGAGTCTCGGCGTCAGCTGTACAGCCAATGTAGCGCAGGAGCGCAACGTAGTAGACATCGCGCAATTCCAGTTCGTTTAAGCCAAGCACTTCGCCCAAGCGCACGCCGAGCACTGCGGAGTTGAGCGCCCATTCCATGGGGTGACCTGTACCGAGATCGGTCGCCAGCGAGAGCGCTATGATAATTTCTGCTTGCCGCACAGTGGAACTTTGCTTTTGCAGGGTCAACTCCGATTGTTCTTACCGTTGAAAATGTAGCCATATTATAGTGAATATTCATTCCGAAGATGTTGATATGTCTCAAGAGGGCATGATTGCCTGCCTAAGCTGCAAACAGACAATTCCGACGATTTCGGGCATAAGCGTGGAACGGGCGAACCCTTCTTGGATGGTCGGTTTTCGCCAGGCTCGTTCCCTTTAAAAAGTAGAGGTACATAGAGCATTGTGCCTCTACCAGATCATCAATCAACTATCCTATCTGCTGTCGTTGGATGGAATCAGCCCAAGCTGCTGCATGGTACTCATGGTATCCAACAATCCCCAACGTTCGATGATTCTGCCGTCCACAATCCGGTCAATCCAGATGCCGCTGACGGTGATGCGCTTGCCCGTTGCTGGCATCCCCATGTATTCACCTGTGTGTCGCTGTCGAGGTCATATGGCTGACCACTTTGTCGCCTTCAGAGATTTGATCCTGGAACGCAGTTTGCTCGTCGGGAAACGCCGAGTGCCACATCCGATCAAAGCCGAGAAAGGCTTGAAAGTTCATCGGTTCTGGCATACCCGCCAGATGGACTTTCAGATCAGGAGATAGGCAAGCAGTTGCGCCCTCAAAATCCAGCCGATCGGCAGCTTCTACAAATCTGCGAATCAGCGCCTTGTTCTGTTCGGTACTCATGTGAATGACTCCCTGATTTGGCGTAGTCCAGCGGACTTACGCCAAGTAACTATTCGATGCTTGCATGGTAGAGCAATGTCGAAGGGCTATCATGAGGCGTTCGCCTCATTTTGATGTCTGCGCAATGTTTCCGATGCTTCCAGCGCAGACGGACAAGGGGAACTCAGGTCACATCACTGAGGAGATGGTGCTGCATCGCAAAAAGAGTCGCTGCGGCTCGCGTGGAAACACCGATTTTTTCGTAAATATGCATAATATGGTTGCCCACCGTTTTTTCGGACAAGCTGAGGAACTGCGCCACTTCGCGGTTGGATGAGCCATGCGCAATCAGCCGGAGCACTTCGATTTCACGGTCACTGAGTCCGGCTACACGCTCGCGGCGAACCGAAGTGACCGGATGCCCTGCCGCTGCGAGCACAACACGGACCACATCACTGTCCATTCGTCCAGCGCGCACTTCGCCTTGCAACCGCTCTTTGGCTGCATCAGATGATAGTTCCGGGCGATAGGGACGCGGCTCGATCAAGGCGCAGTACCTATTTGCGGCAGCGACCACCTGAGCGATAGGGGGTAAGGCATTGCCTCGAAGCCCGCGATGATACCCCGACCCATCCAATCGTTCGTGATGCATGGCTGCAACTTGTCCTAGCCGGGCAAGGGCGTTAGGGCGTGCCAAAATGCGTTCAGTGTAGTAGGGATGCAGGCGCACACGCTCCTATTCGCTGTCGATCAGAGAACGCTGCTTTCCAAAGCAGCATGAAATGAATGGTTTCCACCAACTCCTCCATCCTTTCCATTACCGCTTTCGGCAGCACAGCTTAATGCCTGGTGGTTGTAAAAACGTGGGATCAGGTATTTTCGCACCGAATTGCCCTCAACACTTACCATGCTTTTATTGCTACTGAAAATTATCCTTCCTCAATCGTCAGACGTCAGTCCTCGCTTTTAGGTCGAAGCAGTTTATACCTTAAAGGTTTATCGATTAACTTTATCATCGAACTTCATGCTGCGCGCCTTGTCAAGAGACGAGCATGAGATGTGTGAGTTGTGGCAGCGAAAATATTGAGGCTGCGGTTGTTTGCGCGAGTTGTGGTGCGCCACTTTTGCGTGGCGACTGCCGAGCGGTGATGGCGCTACTGGTCAGCTTCTATCCGGCATCCGAGTTTGTCGCCGCCATCGAGCTATTTGCGCCCTACATCGAGCGCTATGGCAGGCTGCCAGCGTTGAGCACGTAACCGGAGTGCCTATCGCTCTCCATGATTATGGACCCCGATGGCACGCTCGACAGGCACCACGAACAGGACGCCATGGTTCGGCTCGGTCAGGTCACCGAGCACTTGATTGGCGGCTGCGATTAAGGCATCGACTAGTGCGTCATCAACGAGTGAAAGAATGATCTCGCTCCGTTCTTCCATATTGTCGATAATCGCCGCCATGGCGATGCCCATCGAGACCATCATGCGCGGTAGTTCGACCTGTCCCGACCTGAGTTCCTTCTGAAGCATATGCAAGCCGTGCGAACGGACAATCGTCACACCCGGTGCTTTGGCTTCTTGCCATGCCTGTGCAATGTCAAGCCCCGCTTCGATCTGCGCCGTGATCAAAATAACCAGTTTCATGATACCTCCTCTGCTACCGGAAAGATCTGTCGTACCAGAAGCGGCGTGACTACGGTCGTCAGCAGGATGACGAGGAAGAGCGCCGCGAACAGCGGTTGATCGGTCTGAAAGACGCCTGCCGAGATGCCCAGCGTCGCGATAATCAGCCCCACTTCGCCGCGCGAGATCATGCATACACCCAGTTGGAGTGACTCGCGTGGGGAAAAGCCGCCCAGTCGCGCGCCAAAGCCGCAGCCGCCGACCTTCGAGATTAATGCGACTAGCAGTAGCAGGATTGCCAGCGGCAGCGCCGATAGTGGGAAAGTACGCAGGTCGGTTTCCAGCCCCACGTGGACGAAAAAGATCGGGACCAGAAAGGCATAGGCGATATTGCTCGACGCCCCTTCAACCTGATGTTTCAGGTCGTCTTTGACGCGGCTAAAACCGACCCCGGCGATGAATGCTCCGGTGATAGGCGCTACCCCGCCCAACGCTTCGGCTGACCACGCAAAGAGCAGCGCAAGCACCAGCGCGATAGCCGGAACGCCGTAAGCCTGAGTCACGGCGGGCATGTCGTCAAGCCGGTGGATGACGCGCGGCACGACAAACCATGCCAGCGCGAACGCGCCGCCGATGTAAAGTGCCATCCTGAGGATAATTCCCAACAGCCCGCCTCCATCCACGGATGCCGAGGTCGCGCCGCCGACGCTGATGGCGACTGCCAGCGAGACCAGCAGAATTGCCAGCACGTCGTCGATCAGTGCGGTTGCCAGCAGCGCATTGCCAACTTTGGTGCGCAGCACACCCAGTTCGAGCAGCACCTGCGCGGATATACTCACCGAAGTCGCCGCCAGCGTGACGCCCGCGAACAGGGCTGGCTGCCAGCTATAGCCGAACAGCAGCACCAGCGGGATGGTGAGCAGGACGGGGGCAATCGCTCCGACAAAGCCAGCGATGCCAGCGACTTTACCAACTTTGGCAAGTTCTTTCAGGTTGACTTCCAGACCGACGATGAACATCAGCAGCACAACGCCCAGTTCGGCGAGATAGCGGATGGTTTCAGTCAGATCGACACCATGCAGTACAGGGGCATGAAGCAGATCGAGCACGGTCGGACCGAGCAGCACGCCGACGATCAGCTCGCCGAGCACACGAGGCTGCCCGAAACGGCGCGCAATCGTCCCGCCAATTCGTGACGCGGCGATGATCACACCGAGTATAAGCAATAAGGCAACCGCCGGGTTTTGCTCCATGTGAGCCTCCATCCCTGTCCTGTGCGGTGTTGGAAACCGCTATTTCATCATAGTTGGAGACACTACGCTAGGCTATATTTACGAATTTCACATTACTTCTCGTGAGTGGCAGTAAGCTACTTAGCAACTAATCCGCAAAAGCTACAGCGTATAGGGTTCGAATCCGGGGCAAAGTGAATTACGCATTCCGATTGACGACTTCCGAGGCTATCCCAGGCTGAGCGCACATCAAGCTTTGCAGATGGAGCCATGTTCAAGTAAGGCAGCGTGTTCAACCCCGCTGTCGGCGCGGATGCCGGGGCAGGCGTTCGAGTTCACCTTCATCGCAGCGCCGGAGGATTATCTGACCTTCGAAATCATCGGGCAGTCCAACGACCTGGTTGTCGCTGGGGAAAAACGGATTAAATCCGCGCCTTACAGGGTATAGACTTGCGGCACATGCTGCTGCGACCGCTGCTCGCGCATAGCTTTGACCGCCTTGAGTCCGGCAGCCGCGCTCCAGCCGAACCAGCCGGGGAAATCCCGTACCAACTGCGGCAGTCCCTCGACCATCACACCGTAGTCGCTCACTGCCTGATCGTAGGTGATGCGTCCCCACCAGAGCTTGTAGAACGCCGACAGGTCTGCCGTCACCAACACATCGACCTCGTAACCCGGATCGGTGAGGCAAAGCGTTACATCGACACTCGTCAAGACCAGCCAGAAGTACTCCATTTTCCTGACGCGAAAATCGTACTGCACAACGATCCGATCCTGCGACAGCTTGTCACGCTGAACGTCGCTGCGCAGCCACCACATGAGCAGCACCGGATCAAGTTCTTCAGGCTCAGGCTCGGCAAACGCCCAGGCTTCGCCCCACACCATGAACGCGCTGATCACACCCGTCAACTCCTGCCCCGCCTGCGTAAGCCGATATTCGGTTGTCGCGCGACCGGAGTTGTGAGTCTGCTTGTCAATTATTCCCGCGTGTTGCAACTGGCGTAGACGGCTGGACAGCAGCGCCCGAGAGATACCCGGCAAGCCACGCTCTAGGTCGTTGAAATGTGCCGTTCCGTTGAGCATGTCGCGGACGATCAGCAGCGTCCAGCGATCCCCCAGGAGTTCCAGCGATTTTGCTACCGGGCAGAATTGACCGTATTTAGACATTAGCCGTACCTCGCTCCATGATCAGTTCATTTTCGGAACTAGTAGCTTATCCAATAGAAGCATACCCTGAAATGCGAAGGTTGTATGGCATTTGAAAACGATGAATGATAAGGAGCATTATCATGGCTTGGTTTGAACATGGCACGTCACGCATTTACTACGAAGAAAGCGGAAGCGGTGAACCGGTGCTGCTGCTGCCAGGATGGTCCGGGAGTATGGAGGAGTTTTCGGCTTTGGGGGAAGTGCTCGTGACAGCAGGCTATCGGGTTATCGCAGCCGATATGCCCGGCTCTGGTCGCTCGCTGCCGCAGCCACGTAACTATACTGCTACTTACTACGAGGATGACAGTCGCTCGTTTATGGCACTGTTACGGCATTTGGAAATCGAATCGGCGCATCTGATGGGCTTCAGTGATGGCGGCGAGGTCTCCTTGCTGATGGCGGCGCTGACTCCCAGTATTGCCCGCTCGGTCGTGACCTGGGGTGCGGCGGGCGTGATCTACGATCCCCAGGGAGTCTTGATCAACGCCATGGCCAACATCGTGGACGATCCCATCCCGCCGATGCAGGGCTTACGAGCGCACCTCATCGCCACCTATGGAGAGGCAAACGCTCGCCTGATGACTCGAAGCGCAGCAAAAGCCTTCAGCGACATCATCGACCAGGGCGGCGACATTAGCTTATCGAAGGTGGGCAACATCACCTGCCCCGTGCTCCTTATCACTGGCGACCATGATTTCCTGGCGACACCGGCGCTGGTCTCGGAATTAGCCGCTGGCATCGCCATGAAAGAGGTGGTGGTAGTGAAAGACGCCGGACATGAACCGCTTCATAATACCCGTGCCGAATGGTTCGCTCAAACCATCCTCGACTGGCTGAAGCAGACTTCGAGTGTCCGATCATAGAATCAAACAGGGCGAGGATATACATCCTCGCCCTGTTTGATGGATAAAAACCGCCCAGGCGCTCGGCGCTTCGTACAATTTCCGTGATACCTATTGGTAATGAGAGTGCCAATTCTCGGAGCTATTTTTCACTTTTGACTGTCGCGCCCAACTTCACCACACAGCCTAATGTCATCGCCGATCATCAATCTGGCGAGTAATGTCCTCGGACACCGAAGCTGCGGAGACGAAAACTTGTCATTGTGCTGTGATGTAAAGCCATCGAGCAGCCCCTAGGCTGCTCGATTTGTCGCTGTCCTCAGCAACGAAGCTAGTAAAATGCTTCACCCGTGTTTTGCTCGTTTAGCTTTGCGCTGCTGGAATAACGCCGAGCTGCTGAAGCATCCCTAACATATCCTGCTGAACGCGAATCTCGACGATTTTTCCGCCACTGACGCGGAAGAAATGTGCCCAGTCCATCGTGAAGGACTTGCCGGTGGCCGGGATACCCATGAAATCCCGCAGGTTCGTGCCCTGAAAGACCCCGTGCGCCGCCAGGGTATTGCCTTCGGCAATGAGATCGAGCGTTTCGCTCCGACTCCCTGGGAAGGCAGCGAGATAGGCTTCCCCCATAGTTTTGAATTCATCCCGGCTCAGCGCGGTCGGGGTGCCGGGGATGTAGCCGACGAAATCGGGGGCTAGCAACTGCTTAGCCGCGTCGAGATTTCCCTGGTTGTAGAACTGGTGAAACTGGCGGACGATTTCCTTGTTTTGTTCGGTGGACATGGCTGGTTCTCCTTGTGCTTGTTACTTCATCCCGTTCGATACAGCCATCCTACGCCTTCTCAGAGGCGTAATCATGAGTTGTTCAACCTATTTTTTTAGGCACCCAGCTAAATCGGAGCATGACCGGGGACTTCACCCAGACATGTTGTTGAGGAATGTAAGAGGGACGCGCAAGCAGCTAGGTTGGGTCGTCGAGGAGCGAGTGCTCCATAGCGAAAAGGGTCGCACCCGCGCGCGTCGAAACATCGATCTTTTCGTAAATATGGGCAATATGATTGGCGACCGTCTTTTCAGCGATACTCAAGGTCTGTGCCATTTGTCGATTGGACAACCCACGCGCGACCAGCTTCAAAACCTCAATTTCTCGTTCGCTCAGTCCAGCGACTCGTTCGCGTCGTATCGGGGTTGTGTGATGCCCTGCCGCCGACAGAACTGCCTTGACTGCATCGCCATCCATCCGTCCCGCCTGTGATTCACGTCGCAACTCATAAGCAGCCGCTTCAGGTGTCAGCGTTGCTCGATAGGGGCGCGGCTCAATGCGTGCCTGATAGAAATTAGCAGCAGAGAGGATCAGCCCTGCTGGAGGGATTGCATTTCCGCGCAGACCACGCGGATAACCCGACCCATCCAGTCGTTCGTGATGCAGCGACGCAACTATACCTAACTTTGCGAGTAAAGGCGGGCGGGAGAGAATGCGTTCGGTGTAATACGGGTGCATCCGCACGCGCTCCCACTCGCTGCTGCTCAAGGGGCGCGGCTTGAACCAGAGACCGGGCGTCACGCTAATCTTGCCCAGATCATGCAGCCAACCCATACGCTCCACAGCCTTCACATCGGCATCCGGCAGCCCAAAATGTCGGGCAGCCGTTGCCGCCAAGCCAGCGACATTGCGTGAATGGCGGGCAAAGAAGGGCGCGATTAGATCGATAAAGTCCGCGAGCACCTGAGCCGCAGCATCGAATTCTGCTTCAGAAAGCAAGGGACGTAAACCCGGCTCAGCGGCTAACGCGCTGTCCCAGTCGGCTTCGTCCTCCCGTTCCGCAAGCAACCCACGACCGATTTGGAAAAATTGCTCGGCAAGGCGGGGATCATAGGCTTGACCCGCACGTTCCTTAGCGATAGCAAGGGCACCCTCCGCTCCTCGCGCGCGACGGAACGTTTCCATATCCTGAACCAGATGGACGATGCGGATGGGGAGCGGAAGTTCCTCGCCTTTGATGTGCCTTGGCAGCCCCTTACCGTCCCAACGCTCATAGATGTACCAGAGCGCATCCGTAATCGACGGCTCGAAACCCAGACGCTCCGCCAGGTGCTGAGCAACATCGCAGTGTCCAAAGAGTTGTTCGCCCATCAATGTGGGAGCTTGGAGCACAGTGTGCAGGCGCTGGGGCAGCGGCTGATGAGGCGCCAGGTAGCGCAGCCCCCAGCCAAGCATCTCACGGGGCTTACCAGGGTCGATAAAATCCATCGCGCGTGAGCCAGTCAGGGGATCGTCCCCAAAGAGGCTGATCGCGCCTTGCACTTCGGTCGTGCAGCCGATAAAGCGCAGGAGCGCGAGATAATAGACCTCGCGCAACTGCTGGTCGCTAAGACCAACCGCTGCACCAAAACGAACGCCTAAGAGGGCGGACTGCAATGCCCATTCCATCGGACGCCCGGTTCCGAGGTCGGTCGCTAGAGAGAGCGCCAGCATGAACTCTGCCTGGCGCAAATCACCGCTTCGTGTTGCCATAAGCGGCAACTATAACAAGCTTAGGAGTGGCATTCAACCAGAGCCTAACAGAATTGAGGCTTGCTCGACTGGAAATCTCCTCACGAGGCGCTATGACCGTCGTCTGGAAGCCACACGCTGGGCGTGGCTTCCAGCGTGTCGGCGATTTCCCGGAAATATTTCCCGGGTGTTTTGTAGCGGTGTTCAACGAGCGTGTCTAAAAACCCATGCGCCCGTCCATCCGGCGGCGTATTCTTGCGCGGATCGCCCCTAGAGGCGGGGCTCGGACTCGCTCTTTTGTTTTGGGACACCCATCGGATCAAGCGCTCTTTTAAACACCTTTACCGAACGCTCCTACGCAGTTGTACATAAGCCTAAGCGAGCACTCTGGCTTAGCCTTCGTGACCCACCCTGGCGCGCTGTCCCGAAAGCAATGCTAAATCCGCTTCATGTCCGGGTTCGGTGACGAAAGTAATTGCATCTCCCGACCGGAGCACTGTGTCCCCGTGAGGAACGACCAGCCGTTCACCGCGCCGGATCGAGGCAACCACACTCTCCGACGGCCACTGAATATCCCGAATTTGCTTCCCTGCTATAGGCGCTGTCGGACTGATGACACACTCCAGAACACGCGCACCAATAAACGTATGCAGGCGAACTCGTTCAACGGTATGTTGATCCTCAATTTTGCGAGAAATAGCGGTGTTATAGCCACGCACGATATCAATTCGGCTCAACATGCCGATGGGTGTGTGCGTGCCCGGTGTGACCACCGGCAATCGTCCCAGATCGCGCGCAGCCATACTGCGGATCGCCTGACCCAGGGGTTCATCTGGTGTCGTCATGACAATGTCACGCGAACAAATGTCGCCGACGGTCAGCGCCTCGCCGCCCCGTGCGAACGCGGACTGCAAGTCCTTATAAGTCACGATACCCACCAACGTACCGGCATCGTCGATGACGCAAAGGGAGCGCAAGCCGGTGTCGCGCAGGGAGTCGCGCAGCGCGATTAAGGGGGCTTGCTCTGGGATTGAAGGCGCAGGCGTGACCATGACTTCTCGAACCGTTAGCCCTTGCAGTACGTCGATGTCGCGCCCCTGCTTCAGGCGAATCCCCTGACGGCGCAACCCCAGCGCGTAGACGCCGTCCGGCTCGATCCGTTCCGCCAGAAAGACACACACGACTGCCGCCAGCATGATCGGCAGGATCAGTCGATAGTCGTTAGTTAGCTCGAAAACGAGCAGAATCGCCGTAATCGGCGCGCGGACGACGCCTGCCATGACTGCTGCCATTCCCGCGATGGCATACGCCTGTGGGTCGCTGACGGCACCTGCCGGGAAGAGGGTATTGACGATTTGTCCGAAGGCTGCGCCGAGCATCGTGCCGACAAAGAGCGTGGGAGCGAAAATGCCGCCAACGAAGCCCCCCGCCATGCTGATGGTGGTCATGATGAGCTTGATGGCTGCCAGGACGAGCAGGAGCAGCACAGTATATTGAAAATCGGTGCCGCTCAGGACTCCGGTCATGACCTCACGTCCCGTGCCCAATATTTGTGGCAGGAAGATCGCGGCGACGCCGACAAGCGCCCCGGCAAGCGCTGTCTTGAGGGGACGGGGCAGGTGTTGGGCGTGATGATGCCAGAGGTCATGCTGCCAGTAAACCGAGCGAATGAAGAGTACGCAAACCGGGGCAAGGAGTAAGCCCAGCAGGACGTAGAGCGGCATTTCGACCAGGCTGCCGAGCGTGTAAGTCATCACGCCGAACTCTGCGCCACCCTCTTCGACCGCCTGGGTGAAAACGGAGGAGACGACGCAGGCAAGAACCACCATGCCGAACGAGTTGGTACCGAACTCGCCATTGAGGATGACCTCCATAGCGAAAAAGACCCCGGCAATAGGGGCGCGAAAAGCGGCAGCAATCGCTGCACCACCACCTGCTGCAACCAGCACCCGCACCCGGTCGTCGGAGAGGTGCAGCTTTTGTCCGAAAAACGAGCCGAGGTTCGCGCCGATCTGGACGCTGGGGTCTTCCGGTCCGACGGACGCGCCCGCACCAAGCGAGAGCGCCGAAGCAAGCGCTTTGATGGGCATTCGGCTATAGCGGAGCCGACCGCCAGCCAGGGCTTCAGCTTCGATGATGCCCGCGACACCGTGATGTCGTTCGACGCCAATGAAGCGCCCCATGATCCAGCCAACGATCATGCCAGCCACCGCAAGCGTAACGATGATAGCGGCGGCGCCAACAAACGGGGAGAGGGTTGTTTCGGCAAACTGCTCGACGAAGAGCAGGTGAAAGAGATCGATGCCTTTGCGGAAGGCAAGGACGCCAATGCCAGTCGCCAAGCCGACGCCGACCGCCAAGCCCAGCAGTGTGGTATTTTCCGAGACGCGAAGATACGAACGCAAACGCACCAAATTCTGGCGAAGTCTCTGCGATAAACTCATGAAGGACTGCTCATAAGGTTGATTGATAGATAGCCGCATTATAACGCCGCTCGATAACTGGGCGAACACGTCCTTACCGGTGGTGCGGAACGCCCATGAGGGCACTAATGACGATCACCGATCTCGAAACTCAGTGCCCGGCTCTGTTCAAACGACGTGCGGTTAGTGGGCGTGTCACCTTCGACATAATTGAGATTCGCCAGGTTATTGAGCCGGATACCGATTCGCGCAGGTCGCGCTCCCGCACGCGCTTTGCCGCTCGAAGGGCACTCACGCTCAGCATGTGTTCGACTGCAATGAGCAACCGGTTCACGAACCTTGCCAAGCGCTATCGCAACAACTCCTACGTTTGGGTTGACGTGATGAACGAACCGGGCGGGCGTACCGGCATTGATGCGAACAACTAGCTCAACGTACACCAGCGGGTCATTCGCGCCATCCGTGATGTTGCGCAGGCGAATAACATCATCATGGAAGGCGCAACCGGTGGGCACAATGCGGGTAGCTCTGGCAGCGGCTACGTTCTGCCCGGCGACAGCGCGATTCTTCAATACGGCAGCAGCGTGATTTCCTTTGGCGGCAAGACCTACCCAAACATCATTTTCAGCATCCACCCCACCGATCTCTGGAATTTTGGCGACGCAAAAATGGTGAACGTCTTCGACCGGGTTAAAACCGCCAATTTCTCCCTGATCGTCGGCGAGTACGGGGTACAAACTGATCGGAATACAACCGCCGCTGCTTCGTCGGTGATCAACATCGCGCCGCCGCGCGGGATAGGGCGCATCGTCTGGCACTGGGATGGGCACGATTACAACGACCTGACGCAAAACACCGCCTGGAGTGGCGGCTGGGAGATCTACAACTGCGCCAATCCGAGCAACTCAAGCTGGCTCGGCTTATCGGTCTGGATCGATAACCATACCCTGTGATGCGTTTCATGCTGGCATTACCTCGGCAAAATGCACACAGAGGTTTTGCCCGCTTCCGCCGCCGGGCATTGGCGGCGCACATCGTCGGAAGCGTTGTTCACCTGAAAACCCGCCAGCCAGAATGCCACATCGGGGCGCAGCTCCAGACTCGCGATCACATCGCACGGCTCAGGCGGCGCGCCGTCGGGGTTGCTGCTCGTGAACAGCAGGCATTGTCCGGGGGCAAGCCGCCTGATGTCCGCGATAGTTGCCGGAGCGCCGTACAGTGCCGGGTCGCCCATCTCGATAGGTAGCCCAGGCACTGTTAGACCGGGGTTGTAGTTGTAAATCGTCGTTTGCGCTGTCGGCATCCACTGGTCGGTCGATTGATTGGCGAAGATGAAGGCGTTGGTCGTATAGGCGAAGTAGACGTATTCCGTCTCTTGCCCTGCGGGGCTTCCCCCTGCCAGCGAGACATCACAGCGGAGCGGCTGTGTCTCCGAACCGGGCGGCGCGGCATTGCAAATCGCCTGCTGGTTGCCCGCTTCCATCAGGCTGAAACGCTGCGCGCCGCTGGAAGTCGTCCAGAAATGCTCGCCAACACTTCCCGTCCAGCGCCAGTTTTGAATCGAGCCACAGCCGTCTACCGCTTTCGGCGTGTTGCGACTCACCGCCCAAATCTGGAAACATTTCCCCGGCTGAAGCGTCGCTGACCAGCGTGACGCGGCAAATGACGCCGAAGCGCCGTCGAGTGCGTTAAATGTCACGCTGCTCATGTCGAGCGGTGCGCCGATCAGGTTGATCACCGTCAAATCGTTGTCGTCGTAGACCAGTGTCACGTTGGGCGAGCCAAAAACTGTCACGTCGATGCGCGCGCCCGGTTCAACCATTTCTCCGGCGGCGGGCGACTGCTGGTCGATGCGGTTTTGCGCCTGCGCCGCATCTGGCGTCCAGATAACCAGGCTCTGCGCCCCCAGCCCCAGTCCGGCTCGGTTCAGGATCGCGGCGGCGCGCGGGACGGTCAGCCCGGTCACATTGGGCACGGTAAGCGCCGCCTGCGCCGACAGACTCATGCCAGAAGCCAGCGTAAGCAGGATCAACAGGGAGATGCACGATGTTTTCATGGGTATTCCTGTCACTCTGTCACTATGGATGGGTCGGTGTGCAGCGCGTAGAAACGGCGGGTACACACGCTCAGCAGCGCCGCGACCAGTACGGGCAGCAGCCACAGCACGCTGCGCCCGACGATCATGAACAGCAGCGTCCCGCTCACCAGCCCGACGATAAAGCCGTTGTTCTCCTTGAAGAATAATTCCCCGGCGCTGTAGTATTCGCCGAGCCGGACAAAAAACACCCCCGGATAAATCCCCGTTCCCACAATCAGCGCCGCGTAAACGATCCACAACTGCGTGTTGAAGGGTGCTGCCTGAAGCAAAAGCGCGCAGGCGAAATAGGTCAGCAGCCCCAGCAGCAGAAAGCCGTTCAAGCCTTGCCGAATCCGCTGCGCCAGCACGATTCCGACGACGCTGCCCACCAGCCAGCACACCGTGATCATGAGAAACGTCGCGTAGCTGGACGACAACGTGAACGATAGTTGGAAGTACAAGCCGGTCTGGAGCAGCCCCAGCAGCAGCCCCGCCAGCGACGGATACATCCCCAGCAGCAAGCGGCGCATGTTAATCGCGCCCCCATGCCAGCCGCTCACCGATCCAGCTTGCGCTGGTTTGCAGCACCAAATCCATCGAGTCCAGCGTGATCGGCGCGGCATCCCCGACCATCTGCCGTACTGCTTCGGTGTCAAACACCGAAAATTGTGTTTCCCCGCTCTCACGCAGCGCCGTTTCGAGTTCCTCGCGCGTGAACGGCAGGCGGTCAGCGGCGAAGGCGAAGCTCCACCCGACCGATTCCGGGGTGACGATCATCACCTCATTGAATACCGCCAGCAGCGACGCCGCCACGCGCCGCGAAACTGTAGCGGTCGGCACGAACGGGCTGGTCAAATTCGCCGCCACAATGCCGCCCGCTGCTAGGTGATCGTGCGCCATCTGGTAAAATGCCGTCGAGTACAGCGTTGCCGTCTGGATGCTGAATGCCGCCGGAGTATCCCCGACGATCAGATCGTAGCGCTCGCTCGTATTGGCGAGAAAATGCTTGGCGTCGTCCACCACCACCGAGCGGTTCGTCAGGGTGTCCATGTGGTTGTAAGCATAGAAAAATCGCGCGCCGGCATCCGCCACCACAGGGTCGATTTCTACCGTAGTTACACGTCCACCACCTGCTGCAATCAGCGCCTCGGATTGCATCGTGCCCGCCCCGACCACCAGTGAATTCTGCGGTTGGAGCAGGGAAGCCGGTATTCCGGCAATCACGACGTTCAGCCGAATACCATCCTCGCCGTTAAAGTGTTCCAGCCCATCCAGATAGAGCGCGCGCTCTCCATCCGGCAGTTGCAGCACATCGACTTTTTGATAGGGGCTGTAGCGGGAATAGAGCACGGTCGTGCCTTCAGGCATACGGATCAGCAGGCGGTACCACAGCGCGTTGCTCCAGGCGTCCAGCGCGGGCAGGGCGATGATCCATAGCAGGCCTGCCGTCGCCAGAATAAGCGCCGTGCGTCGCCGCAGCCCCAGGCTGAGTAGAATGGCGATCAAGCCCACGCTGTAGATTGCCTCGACGGTTGGCAGTCCCAACCCGCTCAGGAAAAACAGCACGCCAATGCCAGAGATCGTGCCCAGCAGCTCGGTCGCATACAGCGCGCCGAGCGAAACCCCCGCGCCATCGACGAAATGCGGCAGAAACACGCTGTAGAACAGCGAGATGACGAATGGCGTCAGCAGGGGGATGAGTAGAAAGGCAAGCCAGTACGCCTCCGCCGCCCCCGCCCCTGCGACCAACAGGCGAAAGCTGACCGGCAGCGTCAGGTGCAAAATCAGCGTTGCCGCGCCCAGCAGCGCCAGCAGGCGTCGCCCGCGCAGCCGCCCCGCCAGCAGGTAGCCGAGCGACACGCCGACAAAGTAGGAAATTGTCGCCAGCAGCACGACCAGTTCCGTGCCCAGGAGCAGAGTCGTCACTTCGCGCACCATCACCCACTGAATCAGGGTCAGGTTCGCGCCGCTGAAGAAAACGATCAGGTAGGGGCTGAGCCGGTGCCAGTCGAGTCGTGTCGTGGGGGGTGCGGTTACACGCACCGTTCGCGGGGCTGCTTCAGCCATGTGTCAGAGTTCCCACATCCATCTGCCAAGTTTGATTCGTTGTCAGTTATAACCATTTTAATTAATTCGGCGCAGTTGTAGAATACCCGGAATGTACGGATTTCTCAAGGTGGGTTAAAACGCTCGCAAGCTGATAGCCTGGTAATGCATCCCGTCACAAAAATCGATCATCACCGTTTAAGTCTTTAGAGTGTCGTCACTCAAGGCAGAACGGGCGCGATCCGGGATGACATTCCTTGTCGGATATGGATAGGACATGCAGTCAGTTCCAGACGAACAGCCGATGATCGAACGCGCCCAACAGGGTGATGAGGAGGCAGTAACGCTGTTATATGAGCGGTATGTTGACGCGATTTACGGATATATCAGCTACCGGGTCGAGTCCGCCGAGGTCGCTGAAGACCTGACTTCCGAGGTCTTTCTGCGTATGGTGCGCAGCCTGCGCAGCTATAAGGATCGCGGCGTTCCCTTCAAGGCGTGGCTGTTCCGTATTGCCGCCAACCTGATCACCGACCACTATCGACACAAAAATAAGCACCCCCTCACGCCGATTTACGACCATTTTGAAAGCGACGACCCCAACCCGTTTGAGCAGCTTGTCGAAGACCAGGAACAGTTGGATATGCAGCTCGCGCTCAAGACTCTGCCGACCCAGTATCAAGACCTGCTGATCCTGCATTTTGTCGAAGATTTGCCTTATGAAGAGATTGTCAAAATTATGAACAAGTCGTCTGCCGCGTTACGTGCGATGCAGTACCGGGCATTGAAATCACTCGCCCAGCAGCTTGAAAAACTGCACCGCGCCCGCAGTACGATCTGGGGAGACGAGCAATGATCGACGATCATCTCACTCCAGAAGAACAACTTCTCACCGAGCGAATGCGTAAGCTGCCACGCCAGACGCTGCGCCCCTCGGCGCGCGCCGCCATTCGTGAGCAAATGATGAGTGAATTCCGCGCGCACCCGGACGGGGAGTGGACGCCGGTGATTGTCGAACGCAGCCCCGTGCCGGTGCTGCTCCTGCGAACGGTTGGGCTGGTGGCGGTGGTCGGGCTGGTGGTGGCGCTGCTGATCATGCAGAACGCCAGCCGTCCCGCCGCGACCAGCACTACTCCCATTCCTTCTGCGACCTTTCTGCCTACCGAAGCGCCTTCGCTCACCCCGCTGCCGACTCTGACGCCGCTGCCTTCACTCACCCCGCTGCCATCGCTTACCGCAGCCCTGGTCTCGTCGCCGGAAAGCAGCGCAACTCCGCTCAATCAGGCGGTCGTTCCGGCAACGCCGCTGGCATTCACGCTCGTGCCGACCGAGCCGCCAATCGTGCCGCCGCCAATGGCTGCGCCGCAGATTGTCGCCCCAACCGCTTCGGACACGTCCAGCGTGGTCGTGGTCGAAGGTCCTATCAGCGCGATTAGTGGCAGCCTCATCACCGTTTACTCCTTCAACATCGAGCTTGCGCCGCAGGACCCCATGCTGCCGCTGCTCGCCGTCGGCGACACCATTCACGTCGAAGGCAGCCTCGCCCCCGGTGGCACGGTCGTCGCCTCGACTGTTGGCAGGTTTGTCAATCCGGCGTCGGGCGGCAGCACGGCAGGGGAAGCTACCGTCAAGGGAAAAGTCGAGACGATCAACGGTAATCAACTGGTCGTCAACGGCGTTCCGGTGCGCCTCGCGCTGGGCGATCCGGTGCTCCAGCAAATCAAGATCGGTGACAACGTCGAAATCTGGGGCAGTTTCATCGGCAGCGGCGCGGACAGCATGCTGATCGCGCTCCATCTGACGATTTCCAATCCAGTGATTGTCAATCCTCCCGCCAACAGCGGAGGCAGTTCAGTCAGCAACCCGCCCGCCAGCAACCCGCCCGCCAGCAATCCGCCTGCCAACCCGGAGGGCATGGGGATGGGTAGCGACGATAACCCTGGGATGGGCATGGGGAACGACGATAATCCGGGGATGGGCATGGGCATGGGGATGGGCTGAGTGAAGCCACCTACCCGCCCTGTTTCCGTTTCAGCATCGCACCGACGATGCATCGTCCGAAGCGCTGAGGTCAGCGCCGCACGCCACCGGACATTTACTGGAAGCTAAGTAGAAAGCAGCGCAACTATGAAAGCACGCCAACAGGTACTTGCAACGCTCATTGGTTTTATCGTTTGCTGCTGTTTCAGCGTCACGCTGGCGCAGGGCAACATATCCAGTGCTGCCGCCGCAATCGTGCAGGGCGGCGAATTTACCGTGCAGGGGTCAACCATCTACGCCCCGGATGGCAGCGTGTTTATCGCCAAAGGCACCAACGTCAATGGAGCAAACTGGGTCTGGCAGCGCCGCACCACCGACGACGCCGATCTGATGATCGACTGCTGGGGCTTCAACCTGATTCGCGTCAACACCTTTCTCCTCAGCGGTGAGCAGCAGTGGAATCTCTATGGTGAGAACAGCGACCTCGACGCCATCGTGCGCACGTTTACGCAGCGCGGCGTGGTCGTGGTCTTTGAATCGCACGACCGCATCGGCACCTATTATTCGGGCGATCAACTGACCAATCTGCTCGATTGGACGCGCCAGTTGGCGCAGCGCTACAAGGACAATCCCTACGTCTGGTTCGACGTAATGAACGAACCGGGCGGGCGCGATGGGCTGGACGGGGACACCTGGAAAACAGTCCATCAACGGGTGATCAAAGCTATCCGCGACGATGCCGGGGCGAACAACATTATCATTGTCGAGGGCGCGACCGGCGGGCAGGATGCAGGCAGCTCCACTGACGGCATGGTGCAGGACAGCGACAGCGCCATTCTTTCCTATGCCAGCGACGTGATCAGCTTCGACGGCAAAACCTACCCGAACATTGTCTTCAGTATCCACCCCTATGATCTCTGGAATTACGGCGACGCGAAAATGGCGGATTTCTTCGACCGCGTGCAGGCGAAAGGTCTTGCCATGCTCGTCGGTGAATACGGCGTCCAGACCGACCAGAATACCCAGCCTGCCGCCCAGTCGATGTTCAATACCGCCGTGCCGCGCGGCATTGGGCGCGTCGTCTGGCACTGGGATGGTGGCGACGATAACGACCTCACCACGAACACCACGCAGGGCGGCGGTTGGGAAATCGACAATTGCCAATCGCCAACCAACCTGAGCTGGTTGGGGCAGATGGTCTGGAACGACAACCACAGCTAGGCTCGCTGCCTGTTGTCAGGTGTACGGGCAAATCATGAGCGTGTGTAAACAGGCGCTCCTATCGCCTTTCCCATGCCAAAGTGCTGCTTTGCTCCCCTCTCTGACGAACCGCAGGTTCGTCAGAGAGGGGATAGGGGGTGAGGTTAATCGCCCTTCAACCCGCTTTCAGACATGGAGCATTTCCAAGTATGCGAATTTCCAGACGACTGCTCCTTGTGATCGGTCTCGTTGTGAGCGTGCTCTCCGCCTGCTCCCCCGACGATTCCTCGGCAATCCAGACGCAGACCCAGGTGGCAAAGGATGCGTTCAGCACGCGCGTCGCCTCTGTGCGCGATAATGCTGAGGCGACCACCTCGGGGCAGGATTTGATCTCTGCCCTGGTCATGCTCGATACGGTCACGACCGAGGCGGTTGCTGCTACCCCAACGCTGCCTGCGACAGTGGATGCGACGGCGAACGCCCCGGCAGATGTACCGACTGTACTAGTGCCAGCCCCTGTCACCGCCGACGTATCGACGGTGACGGTGCTCCTGCCCGCGACACAAGGAACGCCGCTTGCCCCGGACGCAGGCGCAACGATAGTCACGCCCACCGAAGGCAGCTCGCAGACGAGTTTGCCAGCCACCACGCCGCTTTCGCTGGAAACCAATACGCCCGCCTTGTCGCTCATCCCCTCGGAGACGGAAGCGCAGCTTGTCCAGAATGCGCCAACGGCAACACCCCTCCCGCCGACGTTTACCGTTACCCTTGCGCCCACCACGCCACCGCAGAATGTGGCGCTCACGTCAGGTATCACGGTGCTGGCGGGCTTCGACGGCGGCATCATCGATCATCTGACCAACGCCTTCGCTTCATTCGGGCAGTTGAACACCGGCGCAGCCGGGGCGCTCGACATTGACCGCCTCGGCAATCTCTACGTCGGGAATACCACCGGCATCCTCATTTTCCCGGAGGCTTGCGCCCCAAACGCCCTGCCCTCTGGTGATGCCTTTGGCATCGATGCAGGCTTAGCCGATATTCAGGGCATCGACGCCAGCGGCGCGCCGGAACGCCTGCTCGTGGTCGATAGCAGCGAGTCCGCGCCTGCGGTGGTCGCCTTTACTCGCGGCGATAGCAGCGTTTCGACGGTCGCTTTCCGCACCACCAACCTGGGGGGCAAGCGCCCCTGGGATTTGCATTACGACTCCGGGCATGATCGCCTGTTTGTCACCACGACCGACGGGAATGTACTGGTTTTTGACGACTATTTCGCGCGCGGCGGCACCGTCCCGCCTTCGCGGATCATTACTCCCTTCGATGGTTCCGGCGCGCAGCCGGTCGCCGTCGATTTGCACGGCATCGACTACGCGCCATCCACCGACACGCTGATCCTCTCAGACGTGGGTGGCTCGGTCGATCCGAATGATGGTCAGCTTTTGCTGATCGACGGGGCGAGTCAGGCGAGCGGAAATGTTCCCGTGCGCGCGCAAATTCGGGGCGCAAATACCCTCCTGGGCGACCCCAGTGATATTGCCTTCGACGGTACGAGCCTCTACGTTGCCGAAAATTTCAACGGCTTTCTGCTGCGTTACGACAACATTCTGGCACAGTCTGGCGTGCTTGACGTTGAGGCGAACAGCATTGGGAATGCCCCTCACGTGCGCTCCCTGACGGTCGCGCTCCAGAATCCGGGTGGAAATCCGCTCTGCTCTCTGGCAGTCGCTTCGGTTCCTACGGCTGCACCGAGCGAAACCGCCCAGGATTCACCAACGCCGCTTCCTTCCACTTCGCCGCCGACGAACAGCCCGCCGACGCAGAATGCCGTATCAAATCCTCCCGCCGCACCGCCGACTGAGCCTCCAGCTACCCAAGTCCCGCCGACCAACGTTCCCGCCACCCAAATCCCACCAACACACCAGCCGCCCTCTGCGACGCGCGTGCCACCGACACGCCAGCCGCCCTCTGCTACGCGCATGCCACCGACGCAGCCACCGCCCACCTCGATTCCGCCAACACCTGTGCCGCCAACTGCCTTGCCGCCGACACCGATTCCCCCAACGCCGATTCCGCCGACACCTGTACCTCCTACCCAGCAGCCACCGCCAACCTCCATGCCGCCAACGCCTGTGCCGCCAACGCAAGCGCCACCCGCTCCTCCACCGACTCAGCCACCGCCTCAGCCACCCCCGACTCAGGATAATTCGGGACCGGGTGGCGGAGATGAAGGACCCGGCGGCATGGGCATGGGGATGGGGATGGGCAGCGGCTAGCCCTTCATCCCCGGCTCGTACAGCCCGCACAAGGAGGGCGTTTAAAAAGGTGCTGTTATTGCCTTCTCATGCCATAACACTCGGTTGTGCTCCCCTCTCCATCTTGCATGGGGAGGGGAAACACGAATTTTGTTCGACCACGAATTTCATTCGTGAGGGGCGAGGTTGGCAAAGCAGGACTAAAGTCCGGGCAAATGTAATTAAATGAGAAATAAATGAATAACCGGCAGTTGGGCGATTGGATTCGACACTGAACCCGTTTTGATCTGTAGAAATCGAGGCACAGGCATTATCTGCATGGCACCACCATCATGTTCCTTCCTCCCGGTGTGCTGATTTCATGTAAGCCAATCGTACAGCGAGGAGCAAGTGATGGTTGCGGAACTGAGTTATGGCAATGACCGCCAGTGGGGGCGCACACCACTTCATGAGGAAACTCCGGCTTTTCCCTGCCCAAGCGTCAGCGTCGTCATCCCGGCGAAGAACGAAGCCGAGAACCTGCCCTACGTCCTGCCGCGCATCCCAACCTTTGTGTCCGAAGTTGTCCTGGTCGATGGCAAATCGACCGACGACACGATCCCGGTGGCAAAACGTCTCTGTCCCGATATTCACATCGTCGAGCAGACTCGGCGCGGTAAAGGCGATGCCCTGCGCCTGGGTTTTGAAGCCGCTAAAGGCGATGTGATCGTTATGCTCGACGCAGACGGCTCGATGGCGCCGGAGGAAATCCCCGCTTACGTCGGCGCGCTGGTTAGCGGCGCCGATTATGCGAAGGGGTCGCGCTTTATTCACGGCGGCGGCACCGACGACATGGAATTTCATCGCTATCTTGGCAATCTTGGCTTCGTCATGGCGGTGCGCGTGCTGTTTGGCGGCTACTACAGCGATTTATGCTATGGCTACTGCGCCTTCTGGTCGCACGTTTTGCCGAAACTCGATCTGCGCTCGGATGGCTTTGAAATCGAGACCGAGATGAACGTCCGCGCGCTGCTTTCGGGCATCAAAGTCACGGAAGTGCCGAGCTTCGAGAGCAAGCGTATCAACGGCGCGAGCAATCTCCACGCCGTTCGGGATGGCTTGCGTATCCTTCGCCTGATCGTGCAGGAGCGGGCTGCCAGAGGGCTTTCCGTATCCCAGAATGTGAAAGCCGCGCTTGGCGAAGATACGTTCACCCCGGCGATGAAGCTGTTGATTCAGGAGGCGGCTCAGCTTGCCCTTCGTCGCCACGAGCTTCCGCCCCGCACGTATCGGGCAGGCGTGGCAACCGTCAAGGCAGCCTTTGCCGAGCTGGTCAACATGGAGATCGACAACTTACAGGCGCGGCATCAACAGGAGATGTACCGCCGCCAGTACGATACTATCTGGCATTTCCTTGAGACCAAGCATTAAGGCTTGAGCGTTGAGGCAGACAGGAGCGCCATGAGGCAGGAAGTTTTCGATGTTGCAGCCACGCCCGTACACGGTATTCGACCTGTCCGCTTAGTCGCCGCCGCTGGCTGGGGTTATCTGCCCATTCTGGGGATAACCTCAGCCGGCGCTTTGCTGTTGATCGCCTTGGCCAACGCCGGGGCGCGCAGCGCTAGCGGCGGCGGGGATTGGGCAGCGCCGCTGCTGTGGGTCGGCATGGTGCTGCTGATACTGCCGGTCGCGCTCCGGCTGATTGCCCGCAGCACGCCGCGCGGCGAACGGATCGGGCTGGTAGTGCTGCTGACGATGGCGCTCTACCTGGTCAAGGTCATGCGCAGCCCGGTCGCCTTCACCTTCTACGATGAGTTCGTCCACTGGCAAACGGTCGATGACATCCTACGCAGCGCCCATCTCTTTCACGCTAACCCGCTGATTCCGGTCAGCCCACTGTATCCCGGTCTGCACATCGCTACGACGGCGGTCGTCAACCTCACCGGGCTGGATGTGTATACGTCGGGCATTCTTGTGCTGGCGGCGGCGCGGCTGCTGCTCTGCCTCGCCCTGTTCCTGTTCTACGAGCGCATCAGTGGCTCGGCGCGCGCCGCCGGAATTGCCGTGCTGTTCTACACCGGCAATTCCAATTTCACCTTTTTCCTCTCGCAGTTCGCCTACGAATCGCTGGCGCTGCCGCTGGCAGTCTTTGTGCTCTGCGCCGTCGCCGACCGCGCCTTTGCCCGCCGCATTCAGTACGCCAAAGGCTTGGATCTGGCGCTCATTCTGGCGATTGTGGCGGTTGTCGCCACCCACCATCTGACTTCGTTCGCGCTGGTCGCCTTTCTCGGCTTTTTCCCGGTCATGTGCATCCTCTGGCGCGCCGTCTCCCGCCCGATTTTTCTGCTGGTCAGCCTCGGCAAGCCTCGCGAAAAGTCGCTGCGCGGTGTCCTTGCCAGTTGGATGAGCGACGTAACCACGACGGTACGCACCGAGCAGCCCGGTCTCGGCGTCCTGGCATGGTTCACCTTCGTCGTCAGCATCGCCTGGATGGTTTACATCGCCACGCCGACCGTCGGCTATCTGGAGCCGGTCTTCAGCGCGGGCATCCGCGATTTGCTGCGCTTTGTGGCGGGCGAGGCGGTCGGGCGGCAGTTGTTCCAGTCCAGTTCCGGGCAGGCAGCCCCGCTCTGGGAGCAGTTGATCACCTACGGCTCGATTGTCATCATCCTGATCGGACTGCTTCTGGGGATCATCCAGCTTATCGTCAAACGCTATCGCAGTCCGTTCGCCTACGTGCTTGCGCTCGGCGCGTTGGTGTACCCGGCGATGCTGGCGTTCCGTCTAACACCGCACGGCTGGGAAATTTCTAATCGCGCCTCCGAGTTTCTGTTCGTCGGGGTGGCATTTGTGCTGGCGGTTGCCGTCAGCCGGGTGGGAAACTCGCCGCGCATCCACCATGTTTGGGTCGTCGTTTGCGCCGCCTGCGCGACGGTTATTTTCATGGGCGGCTTAATCGCCGGGTATCCTTCCTGGGCGCGCCTGCCGGGTCCCTACATGACCGGTGCCGATGCCCGCTCGATTGAGCCGGAGGGGATTCGCTCGGCGCAGTGGGCATACGATCACCTCGGCTCGGACAACCGCATTGGCACGGATCGCATCAACGGCCTGCTCATGGGGTCGTATGGCAACCAGCGCGTCGTCACCGGCGTTTCCGACAAATTTTTCATCGGACCCGTGTTCTTCTCGCCCCAGCTCACCCACGACGATCAATCCCTGCTGATTATCGGGCAGGTACGTTATCTCGTGGCGGATACGCGCCTCAGCACCGCGCCGCCTATGTTCGGCATCTACGTCGAGAACGGTGAGCCGATTGCCGAGCATGATAAGCCGCTGCCGCTGGCTGCCCTGACAAAATTCGACACTCTGCCCTACGTCAGCCGCCTGTATGACAGCGGCGACATCAGCATTTACGATGTGAGGTCGCTCTCCTATGTCCCGTAAAACGCTCGACCTGTTCGCAGTGATCATCTTGGCGGGGCTGGCGCTCGGCTTTGCCTTCGCGGGCTTGAATCAGGGTATTCTCCGCGTGATCTTCGGCTTGCCGCTGGTCTTATTCGTCCCTGGTTACGCCCTCACGACCGCCTTTCTTCCCTCGCTGGCGCAGGCATTTCCCAACCGGCTGATGTACGCTGTCGGGCTGAGTCTTGCTGTCACCATCCTCAGCGGGTTGGCGCTCAACTTGACCTCCGAGGGACTCACGGGCGCGCTCTGGACGGGAATACTCGGCAGCATTTCGCTTGTTGGCGGTGTTCTGGCGCTGCTGCGGCGCTGGCAGGAATTGCCCAGCGAGGACGAAATGAGCCAGCCCATGTATTTTCGTCCTCGCCTTGCGCACGTTGCCCTGCTTGCCATTGCCGCTGTCGTAATCGTCAGCGCCTTTACCATCACGCGGACGGCGGCGCTGGACGAGGCGCACCCCGGCTTTACCCAGCTTTGGCTGATGCCGTTTTACCCGTCGAGCGAGCAGTATCTGGAGATTGGGCTGCAAAACGCCGAGGGGCAGCCGGTGGAATACCGGGTGCAGTTCCGCATCGGCGATAAGGTTATCGAGGAATGGGCATCCGTTCGCTTGCAGCCGGATGAGCTGTGGCAGAAGGTGATGCGGGTAAATGACGAGCCGCTGAAGGGCGAGCGCGCCGAAGTGGTCGTGTACCGACTGGACGAGCCAGAACATGCGGTTTACCGCCATGCCACTTTCTGGTTTGCTCAATGACGGGTTTAAGAAATGGTCTGAAAACGAGACAGTACCGGCGAAGTATTGATTTTTCGCGAAAGACGTATAAGTGTTTGTGAGAATTAACCATTTCTGTACGGTATTTTAACCATGCTCCGCTTGGGAAACAGGCAATTCGTCTGGTAATGCTGTAATTGCAAGGCGGATCGACCGAAAGTTTATTGAGAATAAATTGGAAAAAGACAATGAAAATGTCATGCTATGTATTTAGTTTTGTGTTTTCTGTAGTTAGTAGCGCGAGTAGTAATAGAAAGGCGAAATCGGGGCGAGGCGCGACGGAATTTTGGAGTGGGGATGAGCGCAAAAAGGGGCATCGTGCGATTTTCAATCGCTTCGCCATGCCCCTACAAAATGGGCGGCTGATACGGGCGCAATATGAGGATGTCTAAGAAGGCATGTTGGGCATGTCAAAAGGGCGGGTCTTAGAGCCGCCCCTACAGCCCTCACCACTAGCCCGTCTCCCTCATGGGGAGGGATGATTGCCATGTGTGGCAGCGTCAAATGATTTAGAGGTATGCTTTTTGAACACCCTCATGCTGCGCCCTTACACGTTTCCGCCAAGAAAACGGCGTACTGATGAAACCGAGACGATTCAGAGCGGCTCAGTTTCCGCCCCGACGCGAAAATGCCTGAAATTCAGATGGCTTCTCCCGCGCTAATATAGCGGTTCATGTTCGCCAGTCGCGCCGGGTCTTCGTGCATCGACTCGTAGAGAATGAAATCGAAGCTGCCCCGAAAGGAGATGATTTTGGCGGGAATACCCACCACCACCGCGCAGTCCGGGATGGATTTGGTGACGACCGCGTTCGCGCCAATCGCCACATCGTCGCCAATGGTAATTTGCCCGAAGATTTTCGCCCCGGCAGCAATGTACACTCGATCCCCGATGGTCGGCATTCCGCGCGAGCCGCCGCGTCCCGCCACGCCAATCGTGACCTCGTGCGAGAGGTTGCAGTTCTCGCCCATCACCACCGCGCCGACGAAAATCGAGCCGAAGTGGTTGATGTACAACCCCTGCCCAATGATGGCGCGCGGTGAAATCGACGCGCCGCTGTAAATTTCGACGGCGCGCTTGAAAACCAGATAGAACGGGCGCAGCAGCCGCAGCAGCAGCGCATAACGCCCTCGGTAGTTCCAGAGCCAGTGCCCCAGCCGGTAGTAAATTCCGGCGATCAAACCCGGCGAGGTGATGAGAATCGCAGGGTAGGAACGCCCCTCGGTCACGCGGTAACGCGACAGATCGCTCAAAATGTAGCGCAGCGTCGTCCGCAACGAGATCGACGGACGCGCGTCAAATTGTCTTGCCTGCATCAGGAGTTTTACACCATTCTCAACGGACAATCAGGAGAGTTTCTGGCGCGCAGCCTGCTGGTAGACGGCGAGAAGCTGCGCCGCACAATCATCCCAGGTTGGAAGGGCAATTTCGGTGGGAATGAGCGGAGAATCAAGCTGTTGAAGGATCGCCGCCGCCAGGTCATCCGACGATGCATCCGGCGGGACGGCGCAGACCAGCCCCTTACGCGCCAGCTCACTTAAGCCGGACGTATCGGCGACCAGCACGGGACGCCTGAGGGAGAGGGCTTCCATGACGGCGACCGGATGCGCCTCGTATTCGCTGAACAGCGTGACCAGCGAGGCGCGCGAGAACAGTTCCGCCATGCCTTCGCGGTTGCCCGGCGGGATGCTGGCGATTTCCACATGTTCCGCCACGCCCAAATCGCGCGCGAGCGCCCACAGGTCGTCTTCATAAGGACCTGCCCCGGCGATGCGCAACTGCGCGTCGGCGCGCTGCTCCAACACACGCGGCAGGGCGGCGATGACGTGCTGGTGCCCCTTGTAGCGCTCCAGCCGCCCCGACGAGACGATCAGCGGATAGGGCGCAGGGTCAACCGGCCGGCTGATCGTCGGCAAATGCGCACCGTTGGGCACGACCACGAAGCGCTGACGGTCAAAGCCGAGCGACTCCGCGAAGAAATCGGCTTCAAACTCGGATACGCCGATCAACTGCGCCGCGTGCCTGAGCAGCGGACGCAGCAGCCCGCGCTGCACACCGCGCCCCGAATTACGGAACTGCGACGAATGCCCGCCACTGTGGAACGTGACCACAAAGGGGATGCGGGCGCGCCAGCTTGCCAGCATCGCCAGCGGCGCGACCAGCGTGTGATAGCCCTGAAGGTGTATCACATCCCAGTTGCCGCGCGCGATGATGGGGTACAGCCCCGGCGCGAAGTGATAATCCCGCCCGCGCGGGTACGCCTGCACGCGGCGGATGGTCACACCGTCTTTTTGTTCTTCGCCTGGCAAATCTCCTTTCGGGTCGGTCGTCAGCACCGTGACGCTGTGCCCCAGCGCGGCAAGGCGGCGCGAAACTTCGTAGACGTGGGTTTCCGTCCCGCCCATGAGCGGGAAATAGCGCGCCGAGACCATCAGGATACGCAGCGGTCGCCCGGCTTGAATGCCCGTTTCCGGCGCGGGCGCGGCGGTGTGTGCTGACCGCCCGCGCAAGTAACCGAACCCGGTGATGAACAGCCCCGCGCTGATCGCTGCCGCGCGCCCCAAGCCGCCCAAATCGCGGCGGATTACCAAGTCGCCAAGCCCGCGCAGCACGCCTTTGGGCAGGGTGACGAAGGCATGGGCGCGCTCGGCAGATAAGCCGTCCTTGCTGCCGACCAGCCGCGATACCAGCGCCTTGGAAATACCTTCGGCGTAGCAGCGCGCACGAAAGTACGACCAGCCTGCCCGCTTCGCCGGGACGGTGTGATGCACCACCGCACCCGGCACATAGAGAAAACGCGCGCCGGGGAATTTCTGGCGTGCGCGAATGCACAGCTCGGTTTCTTCGCAGCCGAGCGGAATCGTGCCGACGCGCCCCATATCCGAGCGGAAGCCGCCCACGCCCTCGAAAACCGAGCGGCGAATCAACATGCTCGCCCCGACCAGATTGCGGACTTCGGCAGTCTGGGTGGGCAAGCCCCGGTGCGAGCAGCCGACCACCCACAGAAATTCTTCGGGAAACCAACCAGGCTGTTTATTTGCCCAGCGCGGCAGGATACGCCCGCCCGCGCCCAAGACGTCCGCATCGTTGAGGGCGCACGCCAGCTTTTCCAGCCAGTCGATTTCGGCGACGGCGTCATCGTCCAGAAAAGCGATTGCCTCGCTCTCCGAGGCGGCGATGCCGCTGTTGCGCGCGCCGGAGAGACCCTGTTCGTGGCTGTTCTCGATCACATGCAGTTCGGGGAAGCGCGCCCGCGCCCGCGCCAGGAGTGCTGCGTTATGGTCGCTGACGATGACGATCTGCTGCGGCAGGAGGGTTTGCGCCTGCACCGATTCGACCGCGCGCACCAGATCGTCCCAGCGCTCCAGCGTGTAGGCGCAGATGATGACGGCGATGGTTGGCGCTGTCTGCTGGCGGGAAGTGTCGCTCATCCTTCAAGCTCCTTTAGCTCACCGACGCGAGCTACTGGTGGTTGTCATTCCAGACCTGCTGACCGAGCCAGCTCAGGTTGGTGGGGTTGGCGCAGTCGTCGATTTCCCAGCCGCCGCCCTGCGACGTGCCGGTGGTCAGGTCGTTGTCGTCGCCGCCGTCCCAGTGCCAGACGACGCGCCCGATATTGTGCGCCGGGGCGGTGTCGAAGACCGACTGCGCGGCTGCCTGCACGTCCTGGTCGGTTTGCACGCCGTACTCCCCGACGATCAAGGCGAGGTTTTGCGCCTGCACGCGATCGAAGAAGTCCGCCATTGGCGCGTCGCCGCCGTTCCACAGGTCGTAGGGGTGGATGCTAAAGACGATGTTGCCGTAGTGCTGCCCATCGTAGTTGATCACGTCGGCGCTGTTTTGCAGAATGGCGCTGTCGCCGGGGGAATCCTGTCCGCCATATGCGCCTTCCACGATGATGACGTTGTTCGCCTGCGCGGTGCCGCGAATGGCGGCGATTACCTCGCCGTGCATGTAGACCCAGCGCTCCACGTCGATGCCGTTTCTGCCGCCCGGCTCATTCATCACGTCGAACCAGACGTAGGGGTTGTCGCGGTAGCGCTTGGCAAGGTCGGTGTACCAGTTGAGCAGGGTATCGAGGTCGCCGCCGAGGTAGTAGCCGCCGATGCGGTCGTGGGCTTCCAGCACGACGACAATCCCCCGGCTGGTAAATGCCTGGACGATGGCGTCGAGATCGTTATTGGTGCTGTACTGCGGATAGCGAATTTGCCCAGTGTAGAGGAACGAATTGACCCGTACCAGATTGAAGCCCCAGCACTGGACGATCATGTCCACGTCCGGGACGGTGGCGCGCCCCCACGTCCAGTTCATGCCGTTGACGTTGACGCCTTTGGCGACAAATGGCTGCCCGTTGGGGTCAAGGATGGTCGCGCCATCCACCTTGAAGCCGGTAGACGGTACGGGGGTGGGCAGGGTGCGCCCGGCGACCTGCGAAAAAATCAACTGCCCGAACACGCTGGGATTCTGGTACGACTGGTCGTCGGTGTCCGCCTGCGACCAAGTGAGCTTTACGTCGCGGTCAAGCTGGCTGGCGCTGTTCAGATCGACCTGCAAGCCGAGCGTTCCATCCTGCTCCGGCGTAATGTCCCAGGCGCTGGTGTGCAGCGGGATGGCGGCTTCGATGGCATAGCCATTGATGGTCGCCACCGTGACTGAGCGAACGCCCAGCCCTTCGAAATTGATGCCGCCAACGGATCCCTGACCGGGCAGCAGCCCGATATTGGCGGCGGGCAGCACGATCTGGGCGACGCCGGGGGCATAGCTGGTCAGCGACGGGTCGCCGGTGGCATTGATGTAGATTTCGACCGAATCCTCGTTCCAGAAGTCGATGCCGTGCTTGCCCGCGACAATCAGACTGTCTTTGACCTGCGCCGAAATGTACAGGTTGTTGGCATCGGCGACGACGGCGAAGCTCAGCGACTCTTGCGACGGGTCGGGTGGCGGCTTCGGTCCGCTCTCAACCGAGGCGTAAGGGACGCCTGCCCAGTCGGAGAAGTCGCCATCGACCGTGATCGTGACGGGAAAGGCAGCGTAATAGCTCGTGCCCGCTGTTCCTTCCGGCGCGAGCGTATCCTGCGCGAAAGCCATCACGGAAACCGCACAGCCAAGTAAGCCACAGAGCAATCCCGCTGTAATCTGTCGTAATGCCATGTGTAATGTCCCTGATACAATACGATAAGGCGGCGCGGATCATGGATGCAGTTGCGGAATGGAAGGGGAACGAAGACACGGCAAGTGCTAACGAGATGCTAATCTGGGTGCCGCGAGAGTATAGGGTTGCGCCGGTTCATCTGCTCCTCGATATAGCCGATGTCAAAGTCCTTGCCGACGAAATGCGCCACCTTCGTATCGAAACGGAAGGTGCGCAGCCCCAGCTTGCTGTGTATCTGGTGCAGATAATCGGGCTTGGTGTTGCGCAGCGTCACAGGGCGCTTCAGCACGTCCAGCAGGTACGTACTATACAACGTCCACTCGCCGAATTTGTTACGGCTGGCGCTGTCGTCGTCGAAGCCGCGCAGCAGCCGGACATACGGCTCGTCTCCGTAGAATCGTTCCAGATAAGTATTTAAGTCCCGCAGGGTAGTCCCATTGAAACAGAACAGATCGTTGATGAAATCGACGTAGCGCTCGGCGTTGGGCGTTGGGGTTTGCAGGATTTGCCCGATGTTTTTGATGCGCTCCTTCTCGAAGCGGACGTGCATATCGGGCAGGCGGTGGCTGGTATAGTACAGGATGGGGAAGCCGTTCTCGTCGATCAGGTCGCTCAGCTCAATCGGCTGAAGCAGCACCGTATCCGCGCCCAGGTTGCAGAAGTTGGGCGTCTGGCAAAACTGGTACGAGCGCAGCTTGATGATCTGCTGTTTATACCAGCCGGGCAGCGTCATCTCGCCACGCGAGAGCCAGTCCGCATCGGAGGTAAGCGCTGCGCCCACACCGACGCCAGTTCGGTCGCAAAAGGCGCGCAGATGCTCCAGATTGTTGCTGATCATGACCAACCGCCCCTTGGGGCGGAAATTGGCTTCGTAGGCGCGCAGCACCAGCTCCAGCAGGTAGCCCACGTCACGCTGATGCACGCAGACAAAGGTATCCAGTTGCTCGCTCAATTCATGCCTCCTGACTTCTAACCCGACGTGATGCCAGCCTCGGCAAAATAATCAGCACGGCGGCGATGCTCGTCTGGCTGATCAGCCATGCCAGCCCGATTCCCGTGATGCCGTAGCGCGGCAAAAACAGGAAACTTAAGCCCAGCGCGATCACGGCGTTCGCACCGTAGACCCCGATAATGCTCCACACCCGGTTCTGCGCGCGGGCGATGCCAACGTGCAGCATGTTGAACAGGTTGGGAATGGCGGCGAGCGCCAGCAGTTGCAGCAGCACCGTCGCCTCGTCGTAGCTGTCGCCGACCAGCTTCAGAATCAGCGGCGCGCCCAGCACCACCAGCGCCGCCAGCGGCAGCAAAATGCGCGCGCTGCCGATCAGGGCGCGGCGGCGCTGGCTTTCCGGGTCGCCGCCTGCCATTGATGCTTCCACCGTGAGCGAAGTGGACATATTGGCGGCGACGACTTGCAGCGAGGTCGCGATAATCCAGGCGACGTAGAAATGCGCGTTGGCGGTCGCCCCGGCAATCTGGGTGATCATGATCGGCAGAACTGCCGCCGCCAGGCTGGAGAGCAGCGCGGCAGCGTAGTTGGCGGCGACGTATTTCGCCATCTCGCGGATGGAAGGCGTAACGGACTCGCTATCAGCGTTTTCGACGTGCCGGGGGATCAGGCGGCGGAAGATCAGCCAGTTGACCGGCACAATGATCACCACGACCGCCAGCGTCCACGAGATGAAAATCCCGGTTTGCGGCAGGCTCGCCGCCAGCACGACTAGTGCCGCGATTTTGAGTATCGAGAAGATGGCGTTTTCAATCGGGATGTAGAGCGCCTGCCGCAGCCCGACCAGGATGCTGTCTTCCAGCACAAACACGCCCCACAGCACCAGCGCTCCGGCGAACAAAAGGATTGCCGTTGGCGACGTGATCAGGAAGCTGAGCGCGGGTGCCCATAAGGGAATGCCCAGGCAGAATGCGACGCCGACGAGAATCGAGATGAGTGTCACGATCCCATAGGCATAGACTGCCAGCCGCAGGGTGCGTTTCCCCGCGCGCGGGATGAAGCGGATCATGGCTTCCTGGAGGTTGATTTGCGACACGCCCGACAGGAAGATCAGGATCGAAATCGCCATCGAGTTCAGCCCAACGTCGTCGGTCTGGTAGACGCGCGCGGCTATTGCCCAGTACAGAAAGCCCAGTACCGAGGTGATGCCGGTGCTGAATATCAGCGCGTAGCCGTTGCGATAAAGCGGGGTGCGAAGATGGGCGAGGAACTCGGAAACTTTGAACGGCTTGGTTATCGTTTCAAGGTTCGCCATTGCATCACTATATTAGATTTCTTTTCGTATTTCAATAGCGGCTGTTGCTGGCAAGCGGAAAACGGGCTTGGCATCGCCAAGCCCCTACCGATGCGCCCTCGATATTCACGGTGCGCTGTTTTTGGAGAAGGGGATTTTGGGCAAAGAGGTAGAGGGGAACCTGTTATAGTTTGGGGGAATAAAGGCGTCGGAGGTCATCCGGGAGCGCCTGAAACCATTCAATTTCGGTGAGGATTCCCTGTGCAAAGGGAGTATCAGGGTGATAGCCCAACAGCCGCTCGGCTTTTTCGATCATGGCGGCGGTTTGCTCCTGGTCTCCGGCGCGCGCGGGCTTTTCGATGTACTGCGCCTGCCGCTGCATGAGCCGCTCGACAATCTCGATGGCTTCCCCGGTCGAGATCGAATCGGTGGTACCCACATTGATGATTTCGCCGATACAGGCGTCCTTCTCCAGCGCTTTCACGAATGCCTTGACGATATCGCCCACGAACGTAAACGAGCGCCGGTGATTCCAGCTATTGGCGAACAGCGGAAATGGCACGCCGTCCACTATGCTGTGAATCAGCCGGGGATAGAGTTTGTCCGGACGCTCGCGCGCTCCGTAAACGGAGTAGAGGCGAAACGAGGTTGCCGGAAAGCGGTACTGGCGGTACTGCGCCAGCACAAGTTGCTCTGCCGCCAGTTTCGTCACCCCGTAGTAGGAAATCGGCGCGGGCGCGGTGTCTTCGGCAGCCGTCGCAAGCGCCCCGTAAACCGACGACGTGGCAATGTTGACGAACAGTTGCAGCGAAGCCGCGCCCGCCAGCGCCTGGAGCAGATTTTGCGTGGCATAGACGTTATTTTGCACGTAGGTTTGCAGCGATGTGCTGTTGGAAATCCCCGGCTGAGCCGCGCTGTGATAGACCGCTTCCACGCCTTCGACGTAGGACTTTAAGTCGTCGCTGGTCAGGTCGCATTCAATCATCTCACATCCGGCGGTGCGGATTTGCTGCGCGTTGTAGCGCTTGATGGCGGGGTCGTAATAGGTATTGAAGTTGTCAATGCCAATTACCCGGTGTCCATCCCTGAGCAGGGCTTCCACCAGATGAGAACCGATAAAACCGGCGGCTCCGGTGACGAGAATGTGCATGGGACTCGAACCTTCGATTGAGAATGGATCGATCTATCGGTGCTTTAGCTTGAAATCGTCTGATTGCTGACGCCGATTTCATCCACTTTTTTCGCTTCGCCCAGCTTGATGCCCGCCTTAAAATACAGCGCCAGCACAACCAGGGGCACATAAGCGACCAGCGTCACCGGAATGACCAGTGAAGGCTGTGCCCACAGCAGCAGGGCGCAGGGCGTCAGCCAGAGCAGGTTGATCAGGATAACCGCTGTCGTCACACGGGCATGGCTGTTCCAGCGGATTGTCGCGTGCTGGTAAGCGTGGGTGCGGTGCGCCTGATGCCATTTTTCACCGCGCCGCACGCGGTTGACCAGCGTGATCAGCGTGTCGGTGATGAACACGCCCAGCAAAATCAGCCAGACCCACAGCAGCGCCGGAGCCTGCTGCCCGCTGGCAATCGCCAGAATCGCCAGCGTATAGCCCAGGAAACCGCTGCCAACATCGCCCATAAAAATGCGGGCGGGCGACCAGTTCCAGTAGAGAAAACCGAGACAGCTTGCCGCCAGCAGCCCGCAAACCCACACCAAACCCCCGGTTGTGCCCGCCAGCAGCACCCCGACGACGAGGCAGGCAATCACCGCTTCGGATGCCGCGATGCCGTCGATGCCGTCCATGAAATTGTAAAGATTGATCAGCCAGATTGTGCCGACCACCGCCACGATGTGACCAATCAAGCCGAGATCGACGACGGCGAACCCCAGCGTAAGCTGCGGCAAGCCGTTGATCAGCACTGTGCCGATAAGGGCTGCTACGAATTGCAAGACCAGCCGGACGTAGGGCGACAAATGGCGCACATCGTCAATGTAGCCAACGATGGCGACGATGCTGCCCCCGATCACAAGCGCTGCAAACAGGTTGCCGGGAATAATTCCGCCGAGGTACAGCACGACCAAGCCGCCCAGGAACGTCACCACGAAGCCGATTCCGCCGCTGCGGGGCGTGGGGCGCGTGTGCGAGCTGCGCTCGTTGGGTATGTCAAGAATCTGCTGGGACAGCGCCACTCGCCGGACGATCCCGGTCAGGATGGCGCATAAAATCAGCGCGGCGGCAAGGATGAGCCACTCCACGGTCGTCTACCTTTCCTGCAAATACCAGCGCGCCGTCTGCGCGAGACCTTCCTGCATCGAAACCGGCGGCGACCATCCTAGGCGCTCGCGCGCGTGGTGGTTGCTCACCACCAGCGAGCCAAATAAGCGGTCGATCATATTTTCGCGCTTAAGGGGACGCAGCGCCAGACGCAGCAGCGCTTCCGGCACGGGCAGCAGCCGGGTCTGCCGATTCAGCGCGTGTGCGATGCGGCGCAGTAGTTCCGGGGTCGATACGTCGTCGCCCTCGCTGGCAAGGAAGGTTTGCCCCGCTGCCGCCGGATGGCGCAGGCAGGTTTCCAGCAAATCGGAGATGTTGCCAAGACCGATCAGGCTGCGCCGGTTGTCCGCCAGTCCCACCGGCAGTGGAACGCCCCGGTAGACCCAATTGAGCATCGTGCTGAAATTGCCCTTGACGCCCGCGCCGTAAATCAACGGCGGGCGAACGATCACCACTTCCAAACCGGTTTCCCGACTGATTTGCTGAAGCGTCTGCTCGGCTTCCAGCTTGGAGACCCCATAGGGATCGACCGGCGCGGGTGGGTCGCTTTCGGTATAGCCGCGATCCTTCGGCGTGCCTTCTCCGTTGACTTTGATCGAGCTGAGAAAGACCAGCCGCTTCACGCCTGACGCCGCTGCCTGGCGTGCCAGCCGTTCGGTTGCCGCGACATTCACGCGGCGGAACTCCGTCAGGGGGTCGGATGCCGTATCGTGCATGACGTGCACGCGCGCGGCTAAATGCACAACCGAGTCCACGCCGTCGAGCTGCCAGTTGGCTTGCTCAGCCTCGCCAACCACCACGCCTTCGCCGCTCACCTCACCGAGCTTATCCGCCGTGCGCACCGCCGCGTATACATCATAGCCACGCTCGGTCAGCAGGCGGCACAGCGCTTTCCCGACGAAGCCGTTTGCACCCGTCACCAGCACCTTAGCCATGCGGAAGTGCTCCGTAAACACGGATGATCTCGCGGTCGGTTTGCTCAATCGTAAAGCGCTTGAGCTCGATTGTGTAGCGGCGCTTGCCCATGTGCTCGCGCAGGACAGCGTCTTCAAACCTGCGGCATCCTGCTGTCGCCGCCTCGGACAGCACCTTCGGATTCTCTTGCTGGTCGTGGGAAGGAAGCGTCACGAAGCGCGCCTCTGCAAAAACGGCAGGCGGTGCGAAACAAAATGCCTCGCCTGATTGCCAACATACAGCAAGTGAGAGGACTTTCGTTGCAAAAGCGCGACCCTTAACTGAATTCAATGAAGGAGGGTAGTTTAGCACAATTTGACAGGATTTAGTCGTCTGTCCCTGAAATCAGGAAATTGGATGATTGCTCCAGTCTCTTTACAGAATTGGATGAACTTCTTATAATCGTTTCATGTAATCGATTCAACACAGCCGTTTTTCACGATAAATTTGTTTGACGACCGAAGGTTTTTTAAATAAATGCCGACGATTGCGGATGTGGCGCGGCTTGCGGGCGTGTCTACGGGCACGGTTTCGCGCGTGATGAACGGGGCGGAAAACGTCCACCCGGATACGCGCTCGAAGGTGACGCAGGCGATTGCCAAGCTCGGCTACGAGCCAAATTTCCAGGCGCGCAGCCTGCGCAGCAAACGTACCGACACGATTGCGCTGGCGATCCCCGAACTGGCGAACTATTTCTGGACGACGGTGGCGCGTGGGGTGCAGGATGCATCACAGGCGAAGGGCTACCACGTTCTGATCTGCAACACCAACGGCAGACCGAGCAATTATCTGCGCTATCTTCAGCAAATGGTCAGCCGCGTGGATGGCATGATCCTGAGCCGCCGCTCCGAGCGGGTGGTGGTCGCGCCCGACGGCGCGGAACAGTCGCTCGATTCGGGCGAGAAACCGGTTGTGTTCGTCGGGCAGTCGCAGGCGGCAAGCTGGAACGTCGATAACGTCTACAGCGACTCGATCTCCGGTGCGTTCGCCCTGACCGAGCATTTGATCCGCCTGGGGCATCGCAAGATTGCCATCATCACCGGGCGGCAGAGTTCTGCCAGCGCCAGCGACCGCGCCGCCGGGTTCTGCATGGCGCTCGCCGATGCAGGCATCCCGATTGATCCCCAGTTGATCTGCTGGGGCGAGTATGATCGCAAGACCGCCGAGCGTCTGACCGACGATCTGATTGAGCGCCTGCCCGACACGACCGGGATTGTCGCCGCCAACAACGAAATCGCCATCGGCGTGATTCAGGCGTTGGAAAAGCGCGGGCTGCCAGTGCCGGAGCGCGTCGCCGTCGTCTGCTTTGACGACTTTTACCCGGACTCGCGCTTTGCCACCATGATGACTGTCGCCAGCCAGTCGCCCTACGACCTGGGCGTGAATGCGGCTCAGCTTCTGATGAACCGTCTGAACAGCAACGAGTATCTGCGCCCGCAAACGGTCGTGCTGCCTGCCCGCCTGATTGTGCGGCAGTCGTGTGGCGGCGTGCCGAGCGTGGGGGAAGCGAACGGCTCATTCGACCAGGTGCAGGGGGCGCTGATTGCCTCGCTACCCCGCCAGAAAACGCTGGCGCTGGCGGCAGAGGTCGATCCGTTTGTGCAGGTGGCGCAGCCGCTCAACGATGTGCATCTGATTCAGGTGGATAAGGCGCAAATTACGCTGCTCAAGCGGGCGCTGCGGCGGCAAACGGCAGATTTTGCCGCGATTCCTCATTTTGAATACGCTATCAGCAGTCGGGTGCTCTATCGCTACGTGCTGGAGCGCGAGCCGGAGTACGAATATATCGGGCAGAAGGCATTGATCGCGCCGGAAGATCAGGTGGAGTTCGCCCAGCGCACCGGTGTCGCCGCGATTCCCTGCCGCTTCCCCTACCAGCCCGCCCAGATTTACCCGGACGGCGATGGCGAAGTGCCGCCTTTCGACTTCCCGCTGCTGACCGACCAGCTTGATTTTTTTGACCGTTACGTGCGCGCGGCGCGCAATACCAACGTCGGCGTTGCGGCGGATTTCCGCTCGATTGTTGGCGATACGCTGCGGATTGTCGAGACGCTCAACGGCGGCGCGCAGGAGCATTTGCTGCAACGAGTCGCGGACGACCTGCTGGATTACCAGAGCAAAGTCGCACAGTTGATTTGCGACCGTTTCGCCGACGATTTCGCCTTCGTCCTGTTCAGTGATTGTCTGGCGGATAAAAACGGGCTGCGCCTGCCGGTTCCGCTGTTTCAAAGCCTATTCAGCGCTCGGCTCAAACGCCTGATTCGCTCAGCACAGGAACATCGCCTGCCCGCTGTCTTGTATACCCCCGGCAGGCTGGAGCAGGTCATCCCGCTGGCACAGGCGCTCGGCTTCGATGCATTGTACGTCGGGCAGGGCGACGTGACGGCAAATGCTGTAACGGCAAATGACCTTGCCGCGCTCAAGCGGGCAGCCAATGGCAGCCTCAGCCTGATCGGAGGTCTCCCGCTTTCGTCCGGCAGCCCTGCGCGGGAAATGGTCGATCTGATGGCGGCAGGTGGTGGTTATGCTGCCGGGGCAGCCGGGGAGATCGACGACGGTGTGCCGATAGACCGTTTCTTTTCCCTGCTCAGTGTGCTGGCAGTGGGCAAGGCGTAATGCTGCAAAAACGAATCGGGACAGGTCAACCGCGTGTGTCCCGATGTACTTAAAGTCATTCGGAATGAGATAGAGATAGGTAATCGATCAATATGGCTTCCAGAAATCAGCCCATCGACGGTTCAGTTCCTATAGGGAGAACGTCAGCGCCGACGGTGTACCGGAGCGGCAGCCTGCGCCACCTGCTGCTGCAAATGCGCCGCCGCTGGCAGCTTTACGTCCTGCTGATTTTGCCGCTGGCATACATCATCACCTTTAGCTACGTGCCCATCCTCGGCGCGCAGATCGCCTTTCGGGACTACAAGGTGGCGGGTGGCATCTGGAATAGCCAATGGGTGGGGCTGGCGAATTTCGAGCGCTTCTTCAACTCATTCCAATTCGAGCGCCTGATCGTCAACACCCTCTCGCTGGGGCTGTACCTGCTGGTGGCGGGATTGCCCATCCCAATTATCCTGGCGCTGAGTCTCAACCAGGTGCGGACGCTGTGGTTCAAGAAAACCGTCCAGATGGCGACCTATGCGCCGCATTTCATCTCGACGGTGGTGATGGTCGGGCTGATTTTGCAGATGCTTAATCCGCGCTTTGGCGTGATGGCGCAGATCACCAACGCGCTCGGACTTGCGCCGATCAGCGCCATGTCCAAGCCCGAACTGTACCAGTCGATTTTCGTGTGGTCGGACATCTGGCAGCACATGGGTTTCGCCGCGATCATTTATCTGGCGGCGCTGACGACGATTGACCCGGCGCTGCACGAAGCGGCGGTGGTCGATGGCGCGTCGCGGTTGCGGCGCATCTGGCACATCGACATCCCCGGCATTATGCCGATTGTGACGATGCTGCTGATTTTGAACTTCGGCAATTTCATCAACATTGGCTTTGAAAAAGTGCTGTTGCTGCAAAACCCGGTCAATACCAGCATTTCGGAAATCCTGGACACTTACCTCTATAAAGTCGGGCTGGCGTCACCGACGCTGGACTTTTCCTATGCGACGGCGATTGGTCTTTTCAAGGGCGTCATCGCGCTGATCATGGTGGTGTTTGCGAACTACAGCGTCAAGAAGCTCGGTCAGGAAAGCCTGTGGTAAGGGAGAATCGACCATGACGACCATTCGACTTCCGGGTTCACGAAGCAAGCCGCAGGGCAGCGCGATACAGGAATCGCGCGGCGATAAGATTTTCTCGCGCCTGAATTACATTTTCCTGTCGGTTATCCTGATCATCATCCTGTACCCGCTGGTGTACACCCTCAGCGCTTCGTTCAGCGAGCCTTCAGCGGTGATTTCCGGCAAGGTGACGCTGTTTCCGGTCAATTTCACCCTGATCGGCTACCAGAAAATTTTTGAATACCCGACGCTGATCAAAGGGATGCTCAACTCGCTTTTCTACACAATCGTTGGGTCGAGCGTGAGTGTGGTGCTGACGTTTCTGGCGGCGTACCCGCTGACGCGCAAAGACCTGCCCGGTCGCCGTTTCCTGACGTTGGTGTTCTTCTTCCCGATGCTTTTCAGCGGCGGCTTGATCCCGTTTTACCTGATCGTGCGCGACCTGGGGATGGTCAATACGCGCTGGGCGCTGATCATCCCGACGGCGCTCAGTGTGTGGAACCTGATCATCACGATTTCGTTCCTGAAAGCCAGCATCCCGGAGGAATTGTACGAAGCCGCCCAGATCGACGGGTGCAGCGATTTCGGCTTCCTGCTCAAAGTGGTGCTGCCGCTCGCCAAAGCCCTGATCGCCGTCCTGTTCCTGGTCTACGCCGTGTCGCAGTGGAACCAGTATTTCATCTCGCTGGTGTTTCAGACCAACCCCGACATCGCGCCGCTGCAAATCGTGCTGCGCAACATCCTCATTCTGAACAAGGTTGACCTGGGGATGATGGCGGACATCAAGCGCATGGCTGATCAGCAGGCGCTTCAGGAGCAGCTTAAATTCTCATCCATCGTGGTAGCCTCCGTTCCGGTGCTGCTGCTTTACCCGTTCGTTCAGCGCTATTTCGTTCAGGGTCTCACCATCGGGGCTATCAAGGGGTGATCCCCAGGAGTAAAGGAGGTCTATGGATTAAGTCGATGAACCAATATGCCGGTTCACAAAAGAACACAATTGTTTAAGTTAGGGAGAACAGAATGAATAGAAAGCTGCTCTATACAATCCTGCTTTTAGGGATAATCGCTCTCAGCTTCTCGGCGCAGGCGCAGGGCGATATTGCCACCCCCGCCGGGCAGTTCCCCATCGTGACCGAGCCGACCGTGATCAAGATTCTGCTCAATGCCGGTGATGCCCACGTCGCGGACTACAACACCAACGCCTATACCCAGTGGCTCGAAGAAAAGACCGGACTCGATCTCCAGATCGATGTCGTCATCGGTTCGGCGACGGATGCCCAGACCAAGCTGAATCTGTCACTCGCCAGCGGCGACCTGCCGGACATTCTGCTGGGCTTCAACCCCAGCAGCAGCCTGCTGGCGCAGCAGGGCGCGGAAGGCACGTTCCTTGCTCTCAATGACCTGATGGACAAGTACGGTTTCGAGACCAAGCGCGTCTTCGTGGACGAGCGTCCGCAGCTTCTGCCGCTCAATACGTCGCCGGACGGCAACCTGTATGGGCTGCCCGAAATCAACGAATGCTTCCACTGCTTCCTCTCGCAAAAACTGTGGGTCTACAAGCCCTGGCTGGATAAGCTGGGCATCGCCATGCCGACCACGACCGACGAATTTGAAGCGATGCTCAAGCGCTTCAAGGACGAAGACCCCAACGGCAACGGCGTCGCCGACGAAGTGCCGTTCTCCGGCAACGTCGAGGGGCAGGGCGGCTGGCACAACAGCGTTGACCAGAACCTCATGAACGCCTTCCTGTTCTACGACCGCATCCAGCAGGATCGTCTGCTGCTGAAAGACGGCAAGATTGAAGCAGCCTATGCCCAGCCGGAATATCGTGAAGGTCTGCGCTACCTGCACCGTCTGTACGCCGAAGGCTTGATGGACCCGAATGCGCTGATTCAGGACAACGCGGCACTGTTGCAGCTCGGCAGCCAGATCGAGCCGCATCTGCTCGGCGCGGTCAGCGGTGGCTGGATGGGCACCTACACCATCGCGCAGACGGTGGCGCAGGGCGGCGGCGAGATGGACAACTGGGTTGCTATTCCGCCGCTCAAGGGACCGGAAGGCGTGCAGACGGCGGCGTATGCGCCCTGGGGCTTCAGCGTCGGGCACTGCATCATCACCAATAAAGCCGCTCACCCGGATGTGGCGTTCCGCCTGTGCGACCTGATGTACAGCAACGAAGCGACGATGTTCAACGTGTTTGGCGTGGAAGACCTGGATTGGGTCAAGCCGCCGGAAGGCGAAAAGAGCATTGATGGCGGGCAGGCTGCCTATCGCACACTGGGCAACTGGGACGCCGACATCACAACCACCAACTGGCGTCAGAACGGCATGACCTATCGCACCAGCGCCTTCCGCCTCAGCCAGTCGGCGGTCGATCAGTTTGTCGAAGTGCCGCTCTACGAAGCCTCGAAGGTCATGCTGCCCTTCGCGCCTCCGATTGAAGACCTCATCCCGCCGCTCTCGTTCGGCGATGACGTCGCCAGCGAACTGACGGACGTACAGCTTTCCGTCAAGACCTACGTCGATGAGATGCAGACTCGCTTCATCACCGGCGACTCGGACATCGACACCGAGTGGGATTCGTACCTGGAAACGCTCAACTCGCAGGGGCTGCCGCGCTTGCTGGAGATTTACCAGGCGGCGTATGACGCTCAGATGGCGCTCGGCAGTTAACGCTTAACAGGTTTTGGTGGATGATGACTGGTACTGACTGAACTCATCAGTCTTGCAGTCGGACGATTGCATTTCGTAACCAGTCTCATCCACCCCGTGACATTAGGCAAATGCCACGCTCATCATTGTACCCGGGTTTTCATTTCCCCTCCTCAAATCGGCGCCGTAGGGTAGCTCCACGCGCCGCGCATAACCACAGAAAGGTCTCACCTTGACTCAGCAAGCCATGCAGGTTTCCAAACAGGGACTGGAAAATTTTCAGGACATTCGCTTCGGCATGTTCATTCACTGGGGGCTGTACTCGATCATCGCCAAGCAGGAATGGGTCATGCACACCGACCGGATTCTGGTGTCCGAATACGAAAAGCTCGTGCCGCAGTTCAACCCGGTCAAATTCAACGCCGAGGAGTGGGTGAGCATCGCCGCCGACGCCGGGCAGAAATACATGGTCATCACCAGCCGCCACCACGACGGCTTCAGCATGTACGACACCGCGCTCAGCGATTACAAAGTCACTAATACGCCCTTCAAGCGCGACCCGATCCGCGAGCTGGCGAACGCGATTGCCAAGCGTAACGACATCAAGCTGGGTTTTTACAGCTCGCTGCTGGACTGGCATCACCCCGCCTATCGCTTCCGCCAGGAAAGCGGACTGGCATGGTCGGATTATCTGGCATTTCTTCACGGGCAGGTGCGCGAGCTTTGCACCAACTTCGGCGAAATCGCCTGCGTCTGGTTTGACGGCGATTGGCCCCACCACAAGCTCGATGAGAGCAATGCCTATTTCGTAGCTGGCGGCTCGTTTGAGTACGATAAGCTCTACGGCATGATTCACAGCTTGCAGCCCAACGCGGTCGTGCTGAACAACCGTCACGAGGAGCCGCTGCCCGGCGAGGATATTCAGGGCTTCGAGCAGGATTTGCCCGGCACCAACACGGCGGGCTTCAACACCTCGACCGTCTACGACCTGCCGCTGGAAGTCTGCATGACCATCAACGACCACTGGGGTTTCAGCGCGACGGATCACAACACGAAGGCGACGCGCCACCTGATTCACCTGCTGGTGCGCAGCGCCAGCGGCGGCGCGAATTACCTGCTCAACGTCGGACCGACGGCGCTCGGCGAAATCGTGCCGGAACATGCCCAGCGCTTGCGTGGCGTGGGCAGGTGGCTGAAAGCCAACGGCGAATCGGTTTACGGCACGCGCGCCGGGGCAATCCCGCCGACGGCGACGACGGTCAGCACGCGCAAGGGCAATACGCACTATGTTCACATCCTCCAGAACGTGAGCGACTCGGTCATGCTCAGCGGCGTGCCGGAAGGCGTAACGCAGGCGCGTCTGCTGCGGGATGGCTCGACCATTGAGCTTCAGGTGAAGGAAAAGAATCATTTTGTCGGGCAGCAAGAGGACGAGTTTGTCCTGTACGTGCCGGAAGCGCAGCGCGACGCCAACGATACGGTCGTTGTCCTCTCATGACCCTGCAAGTGTCTGAGAAGGGATTGCGCTGGTTTCAGGACGGGCGCTTCGGCATGTTCATCCACTGGGGACCAACTGCCGTTGCGCCGCGCCACGACTGGCTGATGCACGCCGAGCGCATTGCCCCGGCGGATTACGAGAAAATCGCGGCGCAGTTGAATCCGGTCAAGTTCAACGCCGAGGAGTGGGTGAGTATCGCCGCCGACGCCGGGCAGAAGTATCTGGTGTTCACCAGCAAGCACCACGACGGCTTCAGCATGTACGAAACCGCGCTCAGCGATTACAAAATCACCACCTTTACGCCGTTCAAGCGCGATCCCGTGGGCGAGCTGGCGAACGCGGTGGCGCGTCGCAGCGACATGAAGCTCGGCTTTTACCACTCGCTGCTGGATTGGCATCATCCCGCGTACTGTTTCCGCGAGCAAAGTGGACTGGCATGGTCAGATTACCTCGACTTCATGCACGGGCAGGTACGCGAACTGTGTATGAATTACGGCGAGATCGCTTGCATGTGGTTCGACGGCAACTGGCCTCGCCATGCTTTCAACGAGAGCGATTCGTATTTTCTGCCGGGCGGCTCCTGGGAATACGAAAAGCTCTACGACATGATCCACATGCTGCAACCGGACGCCGTGATCGTCAACAATCGCCATGACGTGCCGCTGCCGGGCGAGGACGTGCAGGGCTTCGAGCAGGATTTGCCCGGCATGAACACCACCGGCTTCAACGCGCTTGCCGTCTCGGATTACCCGCTGGAAGTTTGCATGACGATTAACGATCACTGGTTTCATATCGCCGGGAGCACCAACTACAAATCGGTCAAGGCGCTCGTCGGCTATCTGGCGCGCAGCGCCAGCGCCGGGGCGAATTACCTGCTCAACGTCGGACCGAACGAACTCGGCGAAATCATGCCGCTGCACGCCTCGCGCCTGCGGGGGATGGGCAGGTGGCTCAAGGAGAATGGCGAGTCGATCTATGGCACGCGCGCGGGCGTGATCGCGCCGACCGCGACAGCGGTCAGCACGCGCAAAGGCGACACGCACTACGTCCACATTTTGGAGAACATTAGCGATTGGGTTCCCTTAGCTTCGCTCCCCGATGGGGTCACACGGGCGCATCTTCTGCGCGATGGTTCGCCGGTTGAACTGCGCGTGAAGGAGAAAAATCATTTCATCGGGCAGCGCGAGGATGAAATCGCGCTGGTTGTGCCGGAAGCGGCGCGCGACCCCCTGGATACCGTCGTCGTGCTGACGTAAAAGCCATTTGCAATCGAGCACCCTTCTTCCCTCCCCCTACGGAGATGTTTAAAGGGGATAGTTTTCTGATGAGGGAAGATTTAAGTCGGCTAGGTATTGCCGTCGTCTGACCGCACCTCGTTGCGCTTCGCCAAGACGAACCCTAGGTTCGTCACTCCCCTCTCCATGATTGAGAGGGGAAGCCCAGCTTTACTGGGCAGGAGTGAGGGCTGTAGGGGCGCACCTGCGTGTGCGCCCCACTTATTTTCAGCCAGCGCGTATAAATCGCTGAGTTCTAAATAACTTCTTTACTTCATGATGTAAATTCTGAAACGATATACAAAATATGCCATTTCATCTATCATTTTTCAATATTCACTCAATAAAAATCCTGACAATCCGTCTTTCATTGACATTGATTTTGCACAAACTGGTATATTTTCTTCGCTTGAGTAGTTAAAACTCGGTTCAAAAATGGTTCTTTATCGCAAACAATTAAACGAATTTCGTGAAAAATCAATGCTTCACCGCACCCAATCCTATTTTGTCGTCATGCCTTTCGAATCGGGTAGTTGGCAAACAGCATTCAAATAGCTTTTTAGAGGCATTTATTCCTTCACCGCGCCGCTCGTCAAGCCGCCGACGATAAAGCGTTGCAGGCTGGCGAAAATCACGATGATCGGCAGGGCGATCACCGTCGAAACCGCCATCAGATTGTTCCACTGCGTCCCGTACTGCCCGATAAACTTGTTCAGCGCCACCGCCACCGGCTGATTCGTTCGGGGGTTCAGCGACAGCGCGAACACGAACTCCCCCCACGCGATCAGAAACGCGAACGCCGCCACCATGATCAGCCCCGGACGCACGTAGGGAATCACGATCCGCCACAACACCCCAAGCTGCGTGCAGCCATCGACCTTTGCCGCCGCTTCCAGCTCGCTCGGCACGGCAAGGAAGAATGGGCGCAGGATGATCACCGAGAAGGGCAGCGTGAAGGTCGTATCGGCGAGAATCAGCCCGAAATGACTGTTGAGCAGCCCGATTTTGCTGAACAGGATGAACAGCGGACCCGCAATCACGATGCTCGGCAACAGTTGACCGATCAGCATGAACAGCAGCATCAAGCCGCTGCCGCGCAGTTTCAGCCGTGCCAGCCCATATGCGCCCGGAATAGCCAGCAGCAGCGTCAGCAGCATCGTCCCAATGCTGATAATCACGCTGTTCACAAACACGTTCAGTAGCACCGGGTTATGCAGCACCTGCGCCTCATACGCCGTGAAATTTGGCGGGAGGGGGAACAGTTTCGGCGGCGTGGCGAAAATGTCGCTGGCGGACTTGATGCTCGTGGAGACCATCCAGTACACGGGGAACAGATAAATCGCCACGAAAATCACCGCGACCAGCGTTTTGGCGTAAGAGTGACGGAGAAACGGCAGTAGTCGCTGCATCACGCCACTTCCTCGGCACGGATCAGGCGCGAATAGCCGATTGCCAGCGCCAGCAGCCCCAGCAGAAGCACGGTCGCCGCCGCCGCGCCATCGCCAAACCGGAAGAAGTCAAACGACAGCTTGAAGGTGTAAATCGGCAGCACCGTCGTCGAATCGACCGGACCGCCTTTCGTCATCACATAGATCAGGTCGAACACCTTGAAGGTATAGATGAAGGTCAGCAGCAAAATGCCCAGCGCCACCGGGCGCATCAGCGGCAGGGTGATCGAGGTAAAGCGATCCCAAGCGCTCGCCCCGTCGATGCTGGCAGCTTCATAGAGCGCCGGCGAAATGTTTTGCAGCCCCGCCAGCAGCAGCAGCATACTGAACGGAATGCCGACCCAGGCATTGGCGAGGATCACGCCGATCAGGGCGGTGTTTGGGCTGAGCAACCAGTACTGCTTCCCCTGGAGCAGCCCCAGGTTTTGCAGCAGATAGTTGAACGGTCCGTAATCTCCGTCCAGCATCCAGCGAAAGATATTGCCGACCACGACGGCGGGCAGCAGCCATGCCAGCAGCAACATGGCTCGCAGGATGCCGCTGCCAGGAAATGGGCGGTTGAAAAACAGCGCCAGCCCGAAGCCAATCGTGAACTGCAAAAATATCGAGGTGGAGGTGAAGCTGAGCGATAGGGCGGTGGCTTTGAGGAAGGCGGGATTGCTCAGCAGCTCCCCGTAGTTCTGCAAGCCGATGAACGGCGCATCCCCGGAGCGGAAGGTGGCAACATCTACGTCGTACAGGCTGGTCTGCACGTTGTAGAAAATCGGGTAGATCATCATGACGAGCGTGTAAATCAGCATGGGCGCGACGAACAGGTAGCCGCTGTGCCTGCGCAGCCAGGCAGTCCGTGTACTGCCCGCGCTGCCCACGAAGGCGCTCGTATAGGTGTCTCTCAAAGCCACTCCGTCTCGTCCTGGGTTTGGCTGGGGACACCTGTTTGAGCGTGTCCCCACGAAAATGCAAGCGCTTATGCGCTCGGCGGCAGCAGCGGCGTGATAATCCCCGCCGCTTTGTCCAGCGCATCCTTGACGGTGCTTTGCCCGCTGATCGCCGCCTGCATCGCGTCCTGAACGGCATTGGAAATTTCGAGGTACTGCGCGCCGTAAGCGCGGGCGCGCGCCACCTTCACCGCTTCCAGGAAGATGCTCAGCACCGGGTCATCGACCCAGTACGGGTCTTCGGCAACGTCCGAGCGGCTTGGGAACATGCCCAAAGACTGAATGAACGGCTTGTAGTTCTCCGGCTCCTGCGTCCAGGCGATATATTCCCAGGCGGCGTCCGCGTTCGGGCTGTCTTTGGTCACGCCATAATTTTCGCCGCCGAGGATTGATGAGAATGCCTTGTCTTTGGGGATAGCCGAGACTTCCCAGGGCACATCCGGGTAGTTATTGTTCATCTCCGGGATGAACCAGGGACCCGACAGCATCATCGCGGCACGCAGGTTGCCAAATTCTTCTTTGACCGCCCATTGATCCCAGCCGAGGATGCCCTGCGACATGCTGCCTGCTTTCACCAGATCGACCCACAACTGAAGCGCCTTCTGCCCACCTTCGTCGTTGATCGTTGCGAGGTCGCTTCCGGCTGACCACAGGAATGCCAGCCACTGGAATACGCCCTGCTCGCTGTGATCGCCGTCCATGACCACACCAAAATGCGCGTCGGTGGTCAGCGCTTTGGCAGCCGCTTCGAGTTCGTCCCAGGTGGTCGGCGTTTCCACCCCTGCCGCTGCTTTCATGTCGGTGTTCATCCACCACGCGAGGCAGTTGCTGAAACAGGGCACGCCGTAATTCGTGCCCTGGTAGACCGTAGTGCTCCAGTGACCGGGGAAATACAGGTCGGCTTCGCCCCACGCGCTCACCTGCTCGGTCAGGTCGGCAAGCACGCCGAGCGCGGCGAACCCATGAAAATCAGGGTTGTCGATGATGCAGATGTCCGGTAATTCGCCTGCTGCCGCGCCCTGAATCAGCATGGTGCGGAAGTCCCCAAATGGGATCGTCGCGCTTTCGATAGTGATTCCGGGATGGGTGTCCATGAAGCGCTTCTGCTGGGCGGCGTGGCGTTCTCCAAAGGTCGTTCCCGCCCAGGGGTCGATGATCGTCAGGGTGGTTGTCCCCTGTCTGGCTCGGCGCGCAGGCGCGGCGCTTGCCAGCCCGGTAAGCGAGGTCGCCGCCAGTAAGCCGGCACCGCCGCCTGCTCCTGCCTTCAGGAAATCGCGTCGGGTCAGTTTTTTCGTCGCCATAATTTGCTCTCCAAATGTCCTGTTCTGCGAATGGTTAGATGGCGCAGCACTTTTAAGCAATCGTATGCAGTATTCGTATGTAATCTAGGTCGGTTTTGCCCGGATGTCAACGCAACTAATTGGAAGAATTACCGAGAGCGCAGGATGCAAGAAAGGTAGAGATCGGCGCGTTCCTCGCTTGAGGAGAGCGGCGGGATTTGTAAAACAGCCGGGTTGTCGGCTGATCCAAGTAATTGGAGAGTTTCGCCAAACAACTACACCAGCGATGGGCACTGTGCAGGCATGACACGCGAAAATTAGCCGAGAAAATGGGCAACATCGCTACGGGGAGGCATCACTCAGCGCCGCGTGCAAAAGATGGCTGTTTGGGTGGCGTCGGCTGGCGCTCTCGTACGAAAAACAGTACCAAATGATGTGTTCGCGTGACAGGAGAAGGCTCAGGCGAGCAATCAAAGCGGCGAAAGGATGACACGAGAAAGATGAGTGAAGGCGCTCGCGTGTGATCACCTTTCCAGCACAGTGGGATCCGAAGCTTGGAATTCACGTGACTTGAAGTCGCGG
>JADMIO010817125.1_pt1 | contig 68121 bp, 68 predicted proteins | sample 8958161 | NCBI WGS metagenome assembly JADMIO01 (sample SAMN16585339, study PRJNA669376) | soil metagenome | isolation source: Crop rotation soil | place: USA: Cullars Rotation, Alabama | collected 2011 | reverse complement strand
CGCGACAACTTGTCCACGTGGAATTCTAAGCTTAGGATCCCAATGTGCTGGAAAGACCAGCTTCTGGCCCTGGCTGAAAGCGCGCTGGAAATTCAGCGACAACCAGATCCGCAAATACACATTCAATCTGGCCCCGTTCCTGGTCGATCCCAATGCGATTCAAGAGGGCTATCTCACCAGCGAACCTTTCACGGTGCAGCAACAGGGCCATTTCGCGCCCAAGGTTTTTCTGCTGGCCGATTACGGCTATCCCGGTTACGCCAACATGGTGTTGGTGCCGCAGAAATGGATCGACACCAATCCCAAGGCGGTGCAGGCCTTTTATGACGCCAGCCGCGACGGCTGGCTGGATTATCTGAACGGCGATCCCAAACCCGCCAATGCGCTGATCAAGCGCGACAATCCCGACATGACCGACGCCATCATCGCCCAGTCGATCGAGAAGATGAAACGCTATCAGCTGGTTTCGGGCGGCGACGCGCCCGCTTTCGGCGTGGGCGGCATGACGGACAAGCGCTGGCGCGACTTTTATCAGACGATGCAGAGCGTGGGGATCTATCCCAAAGGCCTGGACGTGACCAAAGCCTATGACCTTCGCTTCATGCGGCAAGCCTTCCAGAATTTCAAATGACGCTTCTGACGCTGAACAATGTCGGCAAGCGTTTCGACAATGGCACCGAAGCGCTGGCCGAGCTCAACTTCCACGTCTCGCAGGGTGAATTTCTCTCACTGCTGGGTCCCAGCGGCTGTGGCAAATCCACGGCGCTGCGCCTGATCGCGGGATTGATCGCGCCGGACAGCGGCGAGATCGCATGGACAGGTGCCCGCCCGGAAATTTCATTCGTTTTCCAGGAACCCACTTTGATGCCTTGGGCGAATGCACAGACAAATGCGCGCTTGCCGCTCGATTTGAAGAATGTGCCCCGCGCCGAAGCCGATGCGCGTGCGATGGCCGCTTTGACCCGCATGGGTTTGCAGGATTTCGCACACGCTTACCCACGTGAATTGTCCGGCGGCATGAAGATGCGGGTATCCATCGCCCGCGCGCTGGCTGCAAATCCCGGCCTTCTGCTGATGGACGAACCTTTCGCGGCGCTGGACGAACCCACCCGCGAAGCCTTGAACGATGATCTGAAACGTCTGGCGCATGAGGATCGCATCACAGTGATCTTCGTCACCCATAGCGTGATGGAAGCCAGCTATCTGTCGGACCGTGTGCTGGTGATGTCGCCGCGCCCGGGCCGCATCAAAGCCGAAATCGCTTTGCCGCCGGGCCCGCGCGACCGTCTTTCCATCGGCTTCTCCGATGGCCTTAGGCGCGTGACCGGCGCCTTGCTGGAGACCGCATGACGCGCCTCTCCAACATCCTGCTGCCGCTGGCGCTGGGCATTGCATTGCTCGGCGTCTGGGAATGGATCGTGGCGGCGCGTCACATCCCGCCCTATGTTCTGCCCGCGCCCAGCGCCATCGCCCGCGCCCTGACAGACAATTTCTCGTCGCTGATGCTGTCGCTGCTGTCCACTTTGACCGTGACCTTGGAAGGCTTCGCCGCCGCCTGGATCGCGGGCGTGGGCCTGGCCATCGCCTTCAGCCAGAGCCGGACCGTGGAGCGCGCGCTCTATCCTTATGCCGTGTTGCTGCAGGTGACGCCGGTGGTGGCGATTGCGCCGCTGATCCTGATTTGGGTGGGCTTCGATCACATCAATGCGGCGCTGACTTTGATTGCCGCCCTGGTCGCCTTCTTTCCCATCCTCTCCAACACCACCCAGGGTCTGAAATCGGCGGACTTCAATCTGGTGGATCTGATGCGCCTTTACGGCGCGTCGCGCTGGCAGATTCTCTGGCGCCTGCGCCTGCCCACCGCCCTGCCCCATCTGCTGGGCGCGATGAAGATCGCGGGCGGGTTGTCCCTGATCGGCGCCGTGGTGGCGGAGTTCGTAGCCGGGTCCGGCACAGCCACCGGCCTTGCCTGGCGGATCGTGGAAGCCGGCAACCGGCTGGAAATTGCCACCCTGTTCGCCGCCCTGGTGCTGCTGGGCCTTCTCGGCATCGCCATCTTTGCGGCGTTTTCCCTGCTGGAATGGGCACTTCTGCGCCATTGGCATGAAAGCGTCCTGCGGCAACAGAAATAATACATTAAATTATTGTGTAATTCAAAAAACTACGTACATTCGATGTTGAAGTATTGATTTTGCATCCGCTAAATGTGATTTAGCGGCAATGGCCCTTCCCGCCCTCAAAATCCTCACCGCCAACCGGCTCCGCACCGGTGACGTGCTCTATTGGAAAGCCGGTCAATGGACCGAAAGCGTGGCGGACGCGGAGGTTTTTGCCGGTGACGCTGCCGCCGAAGCGGCGCTGGCGGGTGCGCAAGTCTCCGTCGCCGCCAATCAGGTGGTGACGCCCTATCTCTTCGAGGTGCGCCAGACCAAGACCGGGTTCGTCCCCGTCAAGGAACGCGAAATCATCCGCAGCCTGGGGCCCAGCATACGCCCCGACACCGGCAAGCAAGCTCATGTACAGGTATGACGAATTCGACGCCCGCTTTGTGGCGGAGCGGACCGAGCAATTCCGCCATCAGGTCGAGCGCCGCCTCTCCGGTGCGCTGACGGAAGACCAGTTCAAGCCGCTCCGGCTGATGAATGGCCTTTATCTGCAGCTGCATGCTTACATGCTGCGCGTCGCCATTCCGTATGGGACGCTCTCCGGCCGCCAGTTGCGCAAGCTGGCGCACATCGCCCGCAAATACGACAAGGGCTTTGGCCATTTCACCACCCGCACCAACATCCAGTACAACTGGATCAAGCTGGTCGATGTGCCCGATATCCTGGCCGAGCTCGCCGAAGTCGAAATGCATTGCATCCAGACCTCCGGCAACTGCATCCGCAATGTCACCGCCGATCAGTTCGCGGGCGCCACGCCAGAAGAGATCGAGGATCCCAGACCACTCGCCGAGATCATCCGGCAATGGTCCAGCCTGCATCCGGAATTCGTTTTCCTGGCCCGCAAGTTCAAGATCGCGGTGGGCGCCTCGCCGCATGACCGCGCCGCGCTGCTCTATCACGACATGGCGGTGGAGATCGTGCGCAACACGCAAGGCCGCACCGGCTATAGGGTGCTGGCGGGCGGCGGCATGGGACGCACACCCTACATCGCGCAGGTGATGTCGGACTTTGTCGAGCGCGAAGATATCCTGGCGTATCTGGAAGCGGTGCTGCGGGTTTACAACCAGGACAGCCGCCGCGACAATATTCACAAACAGCGCATCAAGATCCTGGTCAACGCCATCGGCGTGGAAGAGATGCGCGCCCGCGTCGCCCGTGAGTTCGATGAGATTAAGCGCATGGGCAGCCTACAATTGCCGGCCGAAGAACTGGACCGGATTGCCGCCTATTTCGCCCCGCCCGCTTTCGAGCCGCTGGCCGACGCCATGCCGTCCGGCAGCGCCGATTTCGAGAATTGGAAAAAATCCAATATCCATGCCCATCGCGCGCCCGGCTATGCCATCGCCACCATCTCGCTGAAGACCATCGGCCAGGTGCCGGGCGACGCCAGCGCCGATCAGATGGACGCGTTGGCCGATCTGATGGACGCATTCGCGATCCCGGAAATCCGCGTCAGCCATGAGCAGAATCTGGTGCTGCCGCATGTCCGTCAGAACGACCTGCCCGCCATCTTCGCCCGATTGCAGGAACTGGATCTGGCCGCGCCCAATGCCGGGTTGATCACCGACATCATCGCCTGTCCGGGCCTGGATTATTGCGACCTCGCCAATGCGCGCTCCATTCCCGTGGCCCAGGACATCGCCAAGCGCTTCGCTGATCTGAAGCGCCAGCAGGATATCGGCGAACTCAAGATCAAGATTTCCGGCTGCATCAATGCCTGCGGCCATCATCATGCCGGTCACATCGGCATCCTGGGCGTCGACAAGAAAGGCGTGGAATTCTACCAGCTTTTGCTGGGCGGTTCGGGCGCAGAAGACGCCAGCATCGGCCAGATCATGGGTCCGGGTTTCGCGACGCACGAGATCGCGGATGCCGTGGAACGGGTGGTGGGTCTCTATCTGAAGGAGCGCACGCCCGGCGAACGCTTCCTGGATACCTATCGCCGCCTCGGCATGGAGCCGTTCAAGAACATCGCCTATCAGGAACAAATGGATGCCGCTTATAACGGTTGACGGCTTTCGCGAAGACGCATTTGTGGCATTGGGCGACGACACGCCCATGCCGGATGGTGCGGTGCTGGTTTCTCTGTCCCGCTTCCAAGCAGAACGCGACGCTTTGGTCGCCCGCAATGCGCCCATCGGCGTGCGCCTGAAATCCGACCAGTCGCCGGAGCTGCTGGGCGAGGATGTGCATCGCCTCTCCCTGGTGGTGCTGGAATTTCCCAAATTCCGCGACGGCCGCGCTTTTTCCTGGGCCCGCCTGCTGCGTACCCGGCTGGGCTTCAAAGGCGAAGTCCGTGCGATGGGCGATTTTCTTTTCGACCAGATCGCCTATCAAAAGCGGGTGGGCTTCGACGCCTGGGAGGTCGCGAGCAATTTCACGCCCGATGACCTGCATCGCGCGCTGAACGAAATCAGCAACGTCTATCAGCCTTCCGCCGATGGACGGAAAACCATACGGGAATTGCGCGCCTCCGCTTGAGGCGGCCGCCTACCGGGGCAACAAATCTCAGCGAACCTGAACGCAGCATGAATGGCGAAAATTTCATGCGGTGCCCTATTTGTTCAGGGGCGCACCGGGCATGCCGCCTGTAGATTGCCGTTCGTATTTCAGAACGGATATTCCATGCGCAAAGCCCTTATTCCCACGCTTGTTTCGCTGGCGCTGTGCGGCGCCGCCACCGTTACGCTGATCGCAACCAATGCCACGGCGCAGACCGCCGCACGGAGCAATGCCCGCAAACCCGTGATGATCGCGCTGGTAGCGCCTGGGACCATGCTGGCCGAAAATGCGCCGCTGCCCTCCGCCGACCGCAACATGCGCATGCCCTCTTCCGCCGAGATGACGGCGCAGTTCAAGCAGATGTGCGAGGATCGTTATGCCCGCGAAGCCGGACGGATGGCGTATCTGGAAGCGCGTCTCAGCTTGACGCCGTCCGAGCAGCCGCTGTTTGCGCGCTGGAAAGGCATCAAGCTCGATGTCGCCAAGAAGCGTGCCGCCGATTGCGGCCAGCAGGTAGCGCGCATCGACCGCAAGATTTCCACGCCAGTCGAACGGATGAGCCGCGAGCAGGACATGCTGAAGAAGCGCCTCGCCGATCTCGATGCCGAACGCCCGGCCCTGGCGGCGCTGTATGACGCGCTGACGCCCAAGCAGCGCGAAGCGCTTTCGGGCGGCCGCCGCATGATGGCGGGTGGCGAGATGGAGCGTGGCATGATGATGCGCCCCGATATGCGCGGGGGGCCGATGGAACCGGGCGATCGTCCGCCGCCGCCGCCGCTGTGATGGCCGATTTGCCGCCAAGGCAACGGATGTCATGAAGGCTACACAAAAGGGCTCCGCCGGGCGCGGGGCCCTTTTTTCTTGCTCCAGCTACCCCTTGGTTCTAAGAGGCGCAAACCAACTTCAGGATGCCCGGCGATGAACGCTCCCGCCCGCTTCGACATGCTGCCCCGTTACGCCACGGCGGCCAAGGCGATCGAAAGCCTCAAACCCAGCGAGCCGCTCTATCTGGTGCGGCCGAAGAAATTCGCCGCCGCGGCGAAGCAATTCCTGGACGGGTTTCCCGGCGACGTTCTCTATGCCGTGAAGGCCAATCCGCATCCCATCGTGGTCGATCAATTGTGGAAGTCCGGCATCCGCCATTTCGACACCGCGTCCTTGGGCGAGATCGAGATCATCAAATCCATCGCCCCTTCCGCCATCTGCCATTTCATGGCGCCGGTGCGCCTGGCTGGCCAGGCCAAGGCCGCGTTCGAAAAGCATGGCGTGACTGACTTTGTGGTGGACAGCGAGTCCGAACTCGAAAAGCTTCTGGCTGAAACCGGCAATGCCAAAAAGCTGCGCGTCTTTGTGCGCCTGGTGGCGCAGCTGGGCGGCGCGCTGCTGGAAATGTCCAGCAAATATGGCTGCCTGCCCGAAGAAGCCGCCAAGCTGCTAAAGCGGGTCAAGTCGGCGGGCGCGCAGCCCTGCCTCACCTTCCATGTCGGCTCGCAATGCCTGTCGCCCTTTTCCTATGCCCAGGCTATCGAGATCGCCCAGCGCACCATCAATCTTGCCGGTGTGCCGATCGTGGCGCTGGATATCGGTGGTGGCTTTCCCGCCGCCTATGCGGGCGAAGAACCGCCACCCTTCCACTGGTATTTCGACATGATCAAGGAAGCCTTGTCGAATTTGGGCACGCCCAATCTCAACGTGATGTGCGAACCGGGCCGCGCCCTGGTGGCGCAAGGCATCTCACTGGTGACGCAGGTGGTGATGCGCCGGGGCGACCGGCTTTATCTCAATGACGGCATCTATGGCAGCTTCGACGAGCAGCGCTTTGCGGGCTTCGACGAAAATTATCCGCCAACCGCCATCGCCTTGGATGCCAAGGGCAATGCCAAATTCCGCCAGGGCGAAAAGCGGCCGTTCCGCGCCTTCGGGCCTACGTGCGATTCCGCCGACGTGCTGCCGCGGCCCCAGATGCTGCCCGACACCATCGCCAAGGACGATTTCGTCCTGTTCGAGGCGATGGGCGCCTATACCGTGTCGTCCCGCTCGCCCTTCAACGGCTATTACCCGGACAGCTGGGCGATCATCGACGACTAGTCGCGCCGCGGAGGTGGAGGAGGCGCGGGCGGCTCCGGCGGAAAGCCGTTATCGCCCGCCAGCCCTTGCGCAATTTCGTGACGGATTCTGGCTTTGAATTTGGCCTTGGCGCGCTCCAGCTCGTCGTCGCCGGGATCCAGGCCGTTCGCCACGGCGCGGTCGATGGCGGCGCCCATATCGTCATCCTCCCGTGCATGCCGCTCGCGCGAATGCCGTGTTTGGCGCGTGCCGTCGGAATGGATGATATCGCCGCTTCCCGCGATGGATGTCTCGATCTTCTTGGGCTCATCGCGCAACGTCACGTCGCCGGACCCGTCGATCTCGACTTTCAACGCGTCGCGGGGCGCCACATCCACATTGCCGCTGCCGTGAATGCCCACATTGACGATGCTGGCGGCCAGGCGGCCCAGCTTCATGTCGCCGGAGCCTTCGACGGACACACTCAGATTGGTGGTGCTGCCGACCGCTTCGAAATCGCCGGACCCTTCGCCGACCACATCGACGCGCGATGCGTCCAGAGGTGCGATTTCGACATTGCCGCTGCCATCGATTTTCACATGCGCGCTTTTGGTGGTCAGTGCGCTGAGCTTGACGTCCCCGGACCCTTGCAGATCCACGTCCAGCGCCCCGGCGCTGCCGCTGGCGGTGACATCGCCCGAACCCGCCACCCGGACCGTCAGATGTTCGACTTTGCCGTCCGCTTGTATATCGCCCGATCCCTCAACCGAGAGCTTGGTGTCCGGCTGTGAGAGCCCGGCCAGCCGCATATTGCCGCTGCCCCGCTGCTCGAAAGTGCGGAACGCCCGGCCCGGCAAAGTGATTTCCAGGCGTGGCGATTTGCCGAAATGGAAATTGCTTCGGCAATCGATGCCCACCACGCCATCACGAACATAGACATGCGAGACCATGCCGGGATCGCCTTTGATCACCAGCTGATCGCCGCTACCGGCCTGGTAATAGGTATCGGCGTTCATATCCACCGCGACCCGGTCCCCATTGCCGTCCCATGGCAGAGTGCGGCTGGTGACGGCGGACGATCCGCTCACCTCACAATTCGGCCCGCCGAAGGTGCCGAAATCGAGAATGGCATTGCCGACGGCGTTGCCGCCCAGCGCAAAGGCGCCTCCCAGACAGACGGCGGAAACCGCCAGCCCGGTTACTGCTATCACTGCCAGCTTGCTGTACATTAGAGATTCTCCTTCTCCAGCTCACGCGCGACCTGGGCGCGGATGCGTGCTTTCAATTTTTCGGTGGCGCGGTCCATTGCGTCGTTGTCATTGTCGGCGGCGTTCTCCAACGCTTCCGCAACAACAGCGCGGATCGCGGCATCGTCGGCGCGGGCATGCCGCTCGCGCGACCGGCCGCCTTGCCGCGTGCCATCCGGGTGAATGATCGTGCCACTGCCATGGATCGAAGTTTCGATCTTCCGGGGCTCGCTGCGCAGATAGATCGTGCCCGACCCCGAAAGGTCTACATTCAGAGACTCTTGCGGCGCGACTTCGGCCTTGCCGCTGCCCTTGATATCGACATCGACATTCTTGGCCGCCAGATCACCCAGCTTCAGATTGCCCGAGCCTTTGACATCGACTGTGAGATCATCGGTCCTGCCATCGGCCTGAAGATCGCCGGAGCCGGCGATCGAGACTTTCACCGCCGGCTGCGACAGACCGTTCAGCTGCACATCGCCGGTTCCCAGCAAGACAAAACTCTTGAAGGTGCGCTGGCCCGGCAACGTCACGGTGACCCGCTCGCTCTTGCCCAGGTGGAAATTGCCGTTGCAATCCAGCGCCACCATGCCGTCCTTGACGCGGATGTGAGAAATGAAGGCCGGATCGCCTTCGACCGTCAGCTTGTCGCCGCTTCCGGCCTGATAACGCACATGGGCGGGCAGCGCGATGGCGGCGCGATCGCCATTGCCGTCCCAGGCGAGGACGCGGCTGGTCGCGGTCGCCACGGGCTGCGCTGTCAGATCGCAGCGCGGCAGGTCCATCAGACCCGACAGATCGGTACCGATGATGGCGTCGCCAATCGCCATGCCGCCCACGGCAAAGGCGCCACCCAGGCAGACCACGGAAACGGCCAATCCGGACACGGCGATGACTGCGAGTTTGGTGCGCATATCAGGCTCTCCCTGTTTGAGCGGAATTGGTCTGAGCAGAATCCAGCAAGCGGAAATGCAGCCGGGCGTATTGCACGAGACCGCGGATGAAGACGTCCAAGAGGAGCCAGGTGAGTGCGCCCAATCCGATGCCGCCCGCAATCAGGCCGAAACCGGCCAACGCCAGCGCGGCGCCGCTGCCGAGCACGCCGCTGGTGCCGAACATCACCATCCCGGGGAACAGGGCAAACAGCCACACGCCGCCGCCGGCGAACAGCAACGCGATGGCGGTGACGAACATGCTGAGAAGAACAGCGCCGACCACGCAGACAAAAGGGATCAGGAAAATCAGATCCAGAGTTGCAAGCCCAAGAAGCGCGAACACCGCGCTCACCATGCTGCCGGGGCTGCGCTCGGTCTCCCAACGCTTGAATCCGGCTTCGGCGCGCAACTCGCGGGCCAGCCGCGCCGGATCGCCCAACGCGCTGGCGATCGCCGCTTCGCTGCGCCCGGCCGCCAGCCCGTCGCTGAAATGCGCTTCGTAGTCTGCGACGGTCTCGTCGATCTCGTTATGCGGCAGGCCGGACAGGCCCATGCGCAACTCGGACAAGAACATGGCGCGGTTCATGACGCGTCTCCCAGAATTTTGGCGACGGCGGCTTCGAACGCATCCCAATCGGCGCGCTGCGCCTTGAGAGCGGCGGCGCCCGCCTTTGTCAGTTTATAATATTTGCGGGGTGGCCCACTGGCGGACTCCTGCAGATAGGTCGTGACCAGATCGTCATTCTGCATCCGCCGCATCAGCGGATAAATCGTGCCCTCGCCCATGCCCACGGCATCGGCCATCTGAGACGCGATTTCGTAGGCATAGTTGTCGCCTTTGGAGAGCAGCGCCAGCACGCACATCTCCAAAACACCTTTTTTGAGCTGAACCTGTAGGGACTCGGACATGGGACTCTTATACCGCATGGTACCATGTAGCGCAAGGTAGTAAGATTTGGCGGTATTGCTGGGTTTTTCGAGTCCGGGGCAAGTGAATTTTCGGTTGGAGAGCGCCCGCGGGACGTCTAGCTCTCGGCTTGGACTTCGTGACGTTCCCGGGTTTTCAGGAATTTCACGCCCGGGAACTTCTCCGCCACATAGCCCATTTCCCAGGCGCTTTTGGCCAGGAAAACCGGCGCGCCGTCGCGGTCCGCCGCCATGCCGCCGCGATTGCCGGCAGCGAATTTCTCGAGGTCCGCATCGGTGCCCGACAGCCAGCGCGCGGCGTCATACGGCGCGGGCTCCAAATCGGCATCCAGGCCGTACTCGGCCACCAGACGCGACTTCAACACATCGAGCTGCAACATGCCGACCACGCCCACGATCCATTGCGAACCGATTTGCGGCTTAAACAATTGCGTCACGCCTTCTTCCGCCAGGCTTTCCAGCGCACGCGCCAAATGCTTTTGCTTCATGGGATCGGCAAGCCGCACGCGGCGCAAAATTTCCGGCGCGAAGTTGGGAATGCCGGTGAAGATCACGCCGCCCTGCTCGGACAAAGTATCGCCCACGCGCAGCACACCGTGATTGGGAATGCCGATAATGTCGCCAGGCCAGGCTTCGTCCACCGTTTCGCGCTCGGAGGCGAAGAACAGGATCGGGTTGTGAACGCCGATGGATTTTCCCGTGCCCGATTGTTTCAGCTTCATGTTGCGGCGGAAACGTCCCGACGCCAGGCGCAGGAACGCCACGCGGTCGCGATGATTGGGATCCATGTTGGCCTGGACCTTGAAGACAAAGCCGGTAACGTCTTCATCGGCGGGATGCACTTCGCGCCCGATGGCCGTTTGGTCACGCGGCGACGGCGCATACTCCGCCAATGCGCTCAGCAATTCCGAAACGCCGAAATTCTTCAGCGCCGAGCCGAAATAGACCGGCGACAAATGCCCTTCGCGATAGGTGGCCAGATCGAACGCCGGCAATCCATCGCGCGCCAGGCTGACATCTTCCTCGAGCTTGCTTTTCAATTCCGGGTCCAGGCTGGCGGCCAGTGCATTGTGACCGATCCGCGCGCCGCCCCCGAACGGCACGAACTCGTCACTCTTCAGATCCAGCACGCCCTTGAAGTTCAAGCCCATACCCGCCGGCCACACCATCGGCGCGGTTTCGATCTGGAGTTGATCCGACAACTCATCCAACAGCTCGAAAGGGTCGCGCGCTTCACGGTCCATCTTGTTGACGAAGGTCATGATGGGAATGTCACGCAGGCGGCAGACTTCAAAAAGCTTGCGGGTTTGCGCTTCGATGCCCTTGGCGGCATCGATCACCATCACCGCGCTGTCGGCAGCGGTCAGCGTCCGATAGGTGTCTTCGGAGAAATCTTCATGGCCCGGCGTGTCCAGAAGATTGAACACAGCGTTCTTGTATTCGAACGTCATCACCGCGCTGGTGACCGAGATGCCGCGTTCCTGTTCGATCTTCATCCAGTCCGATTTGGCGCGCCTGGCCTCGCCCCGCGCCTTCACCCGGCCCGCGGCATGGATGGCGCCGCCCAGCAGAAGCAGATGCTCGGTCAGGGTGGTTTTGCCCGCGTCGGGGTGGGAAATGATCGCGAAAGTCCGGCGTCTTGCGGCTTCGCTGGCGGGGGTCTGGCTCATGGTGCGCGGGGCCTAGCAAAAGCGGGGCGTCGCGGCAACCCGCACCGCCTTATCCGGGCGGATCTAGCCTGGCAGAGTGGCCGCCATCACCCGGCGCGCGCGCAGATACATTTCCAACCCCCGGACGCCGAACAGAAAGGCGCTGAACACGATCAGCCCGTCTGTGATCAGCACCGCGTCCAGATGCCAGGCCGCGCCTTGCACCGTCAGCAGCGCGCGCAGCCCCACCCGCACCGCGATCAGCAGCACGATCACAATCAGCGCCGCCAACGATCCGCGCGTCATGAGCGTGCCGTTTTCGGGATCGACATGGATCGCCATCAGCCGCCCCCATTGCCAGCCCGCTGCCGCACCCAGGATTGCCGCCAGCGCAAACCAGGGCAGGTCGGCCAGCGGTGGCGGCGCACTCGCCAATACCCCGATGCCCGCCAGAAGAATGATGGCGGGACGAATCCACAACCGGTTCAGCTTCAAGGGTTGCGGCTTCAACATCCGGCTCAGCCGCCGGTACAGCAGCGGCACGATGATGACGAGCGGAACGGCGTAGGACAGAGCACTCGCTTGCGGGACAGCCATGCTGCCAGCTTACACGATCGGTTCATCCACGAAAGCGCGGCCCTGGCGATCCTCGATCTCCACGATCCAAAGATCCGGATCGAATTTGATCTGCTTCTCCAGCCAGCTTCGCGCCTTGGTTTCCTCGCCCCAATCGCCCAGCGGCCGCGCCCAGACCAGATTGCCTTTGCCGTCGCGGGCTTGATTAAGAATGAGACAGGTTCCGTCTAGCCGCGCGACATTCAGGACCACGGCGCCCGCTTCCTCGGCGCCCTTGCGCACGATGAATGCGGATGCGCCCGCCACATCGGCGCGGCGCATCAGCGCGCGCACAAAGATGCCGGCCTTCAATCTGGGAATAAAACTCATGACAGGGTTGTATCAGGCCGCGCCGCGAAACGGCAGAATCTTCGCTTCGGTCTTGCGCTTGGTGCCGTCCGCTTCCACCGCCGCGAAGGGCAACCGCACGCGCACTACGGTTCCCACGCCCAGTTCCGATTCCAGCAATGCTTCGCCGCCATGCATCGCTGCCAGCGACTTGACCAAGGCCAGACCCAGGCCCGTGCCTTCCTTGCCGTGCATTGCCCCGCTCTGGGCCTGCTGGAATGGTTTGCCCAGCTTTTCCAGATCGGCTTTGGAAATGCCGGTGCCGGTGTCACGCACCACGATCTCAATGCCTTTTTCGATCAGCACCGCGCTCAGGCGTACCTGCCCGCCACGCGGGGTGAATTTGACGCCGTTGCTGAGCAGATTGACCAGGATCTGCTTCACCGCCCGCTTGTCGGCGAAAATCCGCCGCACGCCGGGTGCGATGTCGCTGCTGAGGGCCACGCCGCTGCGTTCCGCCGCCAGATGGACAAAGCGCAGCGACGCCGTGGCGATATCTTCCAGCTCGAATATCTCTTCATAAAGCTCGTATTTGCCGGCCTCGATCTTGGACATGTCGAGCACGCCGTTGATCAGTTCCAGCAGGTGGCCGCCGGAATCGTGAATCATCCGGGCATATTCCTGATACCGCGCATTGCCGATGGGCCCGAAAATTTGCCGATCCATCAATTCGGAAAAGCCGATAATGGCGTTGAGCGGGGTGCGCAGCTCGTGGCTCATATTGGCGAGGAAAGCGGATTTGGCGCGCGAGGCGCTCATCGCCTCGTCCCTGGCTTCGATCAGTGCGCGTTCCTGCGCCTTGCGTTCGGAAATATCGCGCGTCACCGCCACGATTTCGGCGGGCGAACCTTTGACGCGTGGACCGGCGGGCCGACAGCGCATTTCGGTCCAGACATAGCCTTTGGTCTGATGCGAAAGCCGAACCTCGGCGGCGCCTTCGCGTCCGAAATAGGCCGATTCCAGAAACGCCGCCTGAACCGCGCCCAAATCGTCGGGATGGGTGAGCGCCGCGGGCAGCAATCCGTCGAGTTCGGCAGGCGAACGGTCCAGCAGCATGGCTGAAGCCGGGCTGGCAAAACGGATGCGTCCGTCAGGCCCATGGCGCGTGATCAGATCCACCGCGTTTTCCGCCAGAAGCTGGTACATCGCCGCGCCTTCCGCAGCAGCATCGTCCGAGGCCCGCCTTTGATCGCGCGCGGCGGCGGCAATCAGTCCGGCCTGCACCAGTGCCGCAAGGATTGCCGCACCTGCGGTCATGCCTTCGGGCAGCGACAAGCGTGACGGCGGTAATGTGCCGAAAATCTGGACCGCCGCGATCACGCCCAGTACCAAAGCGGCGACGATGGCGCCTGCGATCACCGAGCGGCGGCCACCGGCCAACGCCGCTTCTGCGGGCACCAGCACTAGCCACACGATCAAGGGCGATTGCAGACCGCCCGTCAGACCCGCCAGATATCCGATCAGGATCGCGAACAGCGCCAGTCCGGCCTGTTCAAGAAGCGCCAGCGGCAGCGGCGTCATCGCCGCCAGCATCAACAGCAGCGGCGCCATCAGGCCCGCCAGCGCAATGCTTTCGGCCAGATCGGGACGGCCGATCGTCAGGACAAAACCAAGGCTCAAAAATGCGCCCACCAGGGCCTTGCCGCCCTGAACCAGCGCAAAGAGCCTGCGCGGCCTGGTATCCGGGGAATTCCAAAATCGGATCACGCTTTACGGCCCGTTCACCATATTTACCGGCCGATCATGGCGGCCAAGTTTTAACGAATGCTGAAGAGAGGCCTGAGTCGTTGGCAATTCGGAAAGCTTCTGAAAAGACTTGGTTAACCAGCGTTAGGAATGTGGCGCGATTCGGTCTCCGCTGTCGCCCGTTCATCTCGCGACAATTCCCGCGCCGCCTAACCATTCCGCAACCGGCCATGCCCAGAATTGCGGAACTCGGGGGGCATGGCGTGCAGGGCGTGACGGCGGTGGAGTGGGTGGAAGCGTCCGAAGAGCAAAGCGCAGAAGCTTTGCTGGAAACACTGCACTGCCTGCGCGTCGCCATCACCATCTTCGATGCCGATTCGCGGCTGACTTTCGCCAGCGCGCATCTCAACCACATCTTCCGCAAACTGCCGCCGGCCAAAAGCCTGGTCGGAAAATTCTACGAAGAGCTGGTGGCGCTGGAACTGCCGGAAATCGCCCCGTCTGCTTTGACGGCCGGGCGGGATGCCTTCATCGCCGCGCGGCTCAGTCAACTAGGCCCCCGTGCCTGGGAACCGCGCGACATCCCGCTGGCCGACGGCCGCATCATCGAAATCAAGGCCCGCCGCGCACCCAACGGCAACGCCATTCTTTTATGGGCTGACGTCACCGCCGCCCGTCATCAGGTCACCCGCCTGGGCGAAGCGATCACCCTCTCCGCGGACGCCTTCGCGTTTTTCGATGCGCAGGACCGTTTCCTCACCGGCAATGCGCAATATGCGCAGATGGCTGGCATGTCGCTGGCGGAGCTGAGCGGGCGCACCTTCGAAAAGATCATCACCGACGCCGCCCATAGCGGACGCATCGCACTGGAAGTAACGCCGGAAGAATGGATCCAGCGCCGGCTTCGCAGCCACCACGCATCGTCTTCCGCCGATACGCTGCAGACCACCCGCGGCGCCGCCTATCTGGTGCGCGATCACGCCACCCCTGATGGCGGACGCGCGGTGGTCTTCACCGACATCACCGAAAAGACCCGGGCGGAAAATGCCCTGGTGCAGGCGCAATCGGCGCTGGAAACCAGCCGCAACGAAGCCCGGCGCCAGAATAATTATCTCGCAGATCTCTCCAAGCAGCTGGATTCGGTGACCCAGCAGGCGGACAACGCCAAAACAATGTTGTTGCGTACGATGAGTCACGAGCTCAAGACGCCTTTGAACGCAATCCTGGGCTTTTCGGACCTGATCGGCGCCCTGTCGGAGAACCTGTCGCCGGCCCAGGTGCGCGAATATGCCGGACTGATTCATCAAGGCGGCCGCAACCTGCTCAAGATGGTCAACCAGATCATGGACCTGACCAAGATCTCAGCGGGCCGTTATGACCTGCGCAAGGTCACAGTCGATGCCGGCAGCGCACTATGGCAAGCGCGCGAGGGTTTCACCGCCCGCGCCCAGGCCAAATCCGTCACCATCAACACCGATGATTGCCTACCCGGCGTGATGGTGGACGCCGACGAGAATGTGCTGGGCGGCATGATCGGCGCTTTGATCGACAATGCCGTGAGCTTTACCCGGGCGGGTGATGTCATCGCGCTTTCCGCCGCGCCGCGCGGACAGATGGTCGCCATATCTGTGACCGATAACGGGCCAGGTGTCGCGCAAGCGGATCTGAAACGAATTCTGGAACCGTTCGAACATGCCGGCCGCGCCCAGGACCATGCCAGCGGCGCCGGACTGGGCCTCACCCTGGTCAACGCCTTCGCCGAACTGCATTCTGGCGTTCTGGAAATCGAAAGCGATCTGGGAAAAGGGTTTAAGGCGACGATATTGATGCCCGGGGCATCTTAGACCCCCATCTGTCCGCCACGCGGGCAAGCCCGCTAGCGGACATCTTCCCCCGTCAGCGCTCGGCTGGCTGGTCGCCAGCCTCACCGCCGCACGGGGGAAGAAAGTCACGGCCTAGCCGATCTAGCGCTTGTTGAAACTTGGTCGTGACCCTTCTCCCCCTCTGCGCGTAGCGCATGGAGGGAGAGATACCCGTAGCACGCTCTCGAGCGTGCGAAGGGAGAGGGGGTTAATCTTTAGACCAAACAGGTTCCAGCAACGGCTCGCCGAAGTAAAAGCCCTGGAAATAATCGACGCCAAAGCTCTCCAGCAGATCGGCGTCTTCATCCGAACCCACCCATTCGGCCACGACCCGCATGCCGAGATTCTTGGCCAATTCGGTCAGCGTGCGCACGAACACCTGGTTCTGCGGGTTGACGGACAGGTCCTTGATGTAGGAGCCATCGATCTTGACGATATCGACATGCATCATCTGCAGATTGCGGAACGAGGTATAGCCCGCGCCGAAATCATCGATCGCCACTTTCACGCCCAGTTCGCGCAGCTGTGACACGAAGCGGGCATTCTCCTCGAAATGATGCAACGATGCGGTTTCGGTGAGTTCCACCATCAACCGGTCCGCGACATCGCGATTGTCACGGACATGCTCCACAAAGCGTTGCAGCCAGGCGGGATCCAGCGCGGCGGTGCCCGACACATTCACGCCCAGGCGCAATTCGCCATGACGCGCCAACTGCGCCACCGCAGTCTCCAACGCGAAACGGTCCACCAGATGCACGATACCCATCTGCTCCGCGGCGGGCACGAAATGGCCGGCGGAAACTTCCTGCCCATCGGGACGCAGCATGCGCAGCAGGCATTCATAATGGATGGGCTTGCGGCTTTTGGCATCGATGATGGGCTGATAGGCCAGCCGCAAGCGGTTTTCCTTCAACGCCAGGATCACGTCATCGGCGATGCTCATCTGGCGCAGGCGCGCGGTGTCGCGTTGCGGCGATTCCGCATAAACAGCGAAGCCGTCGCGGCCGTTGATGCGGGCCCGCTCCAGCGCCTGTTCGGCGCGCAACATCGCTTCCTGACTGGTGGCGGCGGCCAGCGGCAACCATACCGCGCCGACCGAAGTGGTGGCGGAGACCTTGCCCGACCGCGTGTCGATGGCGTGATCGCGCACCGCCCGTTTCAGGCGTGCCGCGACGACGGCAATTTCATTCTCGCGGCAATTCTTCAGGATGACGCCGAATTTGTTGCCGGCGGTGCGTCCGATAATATCGCTGGCACGCAGCGATTTGGCGAGGCGCTCGCCCACGCCGACAATGACTTCCTCGCCTGCATCGAAGCCATAGCCGTCATTGATCATCGCCAGCCGGTCGATCGAGGCGACGAGGAAGGCGCAGTGGCGGCTTTCCTCCTTGGCGCGCGAAATGGCGAGCTGAAGCTCGGTGCGCAGCGCATTGCGATTGAGATGCCCGGTGAGTTCGTCGCGGTTCGCCAGATAGGTCAGGCGCTGCATTTCGCGCTGCTTTTCTGTGCTCTCGCGAAGAAGGCCGATCACCCGCTCGGTGCGCCCCTCGCTGTCCGGCACCCGCGTGCCGGCGAAGGTAAGACCCACCGCACCCAGCGCCGAAGCCACTTCCAGATTGAGTTCGAATTGCGAGGAATAAGGAGACTTGTCGTCCAGCAGATTGGTGAGCGCATCGCGGCCCGCGCGCGTCACCGCATCGAGAAAGGCCTGCGGATGACCGTTGCTGAGCGGGAATGGCAGAATGTCAGTGGCGCCATCCCAATGGATGCGTTCCTCGGCAACCTGCCAGTCAAGCACCACCACGCGCGCCGCCTGCGATGCCAGCCGCAAGCGCGCATTGTCGTGGGTCGCACCGATTGCGGCGCGGACCTCGGTCCCTTTCTGAAGCGACTGTTGAAGCAACACCACCGTCCCGGCCGGATTTTCCAGCCAACCCTTGGGCTGCAAGTATGAGGTGGGGGGGCTTAAAAAAGGGGTAACCCTTGGACCGGCCCGGACCTTGCGTTGCCATCCCAGCATGAGGCCCATCGGCGATTTTCATCCGCCTGTCAGCAGCTCCGCCTTGGTCGCGGCAGCGAAGGCGCGCGCCTCCGGAAAAACCATTCCCACCAGCGACTTGCACCCCCAGACGGGCGACCATGCCTCTCTGGAAACCCGATCCGGCAAGGACCGGCGCAAGAACGCTCCGTGCCAACCGGGGACGTTGGCGGGTGTGCCGTTCCGGTACAGTGCCGATGCGCCGCGCCTGGACGCCGCTTTTGTCGCGCAATTGCTGGGACAGATCATGCCCGATCGCACAACCGGTCCTGCGCACATGCTGGCCGCGTATGAAGAGCCGCAATCGCCCGCACAAATCTTCGACACCGAGTTGTGACGCGCGCCATCGATTGAACAAATAAAAAAGCCGCGCGGATTTCTCCGCGCGGCCTTTTTATTTTCATCAGATCAAGCGGCGACGAGATTGCGCAAGACGTAGGGCAAAATACCGCCGTTCTTAAAGTACGCGACTTCGTCCGCTGTCAGGATCATCAGCACCAGCGGCAGCTTTTCGGTCGAACCATCGGGACGATGGATGGTCGCTTCCACCCGCATGCGCGGCTTGATGTCGCCGGACAGACCCGGAATATCCACCACCTCGCGGCCGGTGAAGCCGTAATCCTTGCGTGTCTTGCCTGCCTCGAAGCAGAAAGGCGCAACACCCATACCGATCAGATTGGAGCGATGGATGCGCTCGAAGCTTTCGGTGATGACGGCGCGCACGCCCAGAAGCTTGGGACCCTTCGCCGCCCAGTCGCGCGACGAACCGGTGCCATATTCCTTGCCGCCGATCACGATCGTGTCCCGGCCGTCCTTTTTATAGGCTTGGGCCGCGTCGAAGATCGACATCTGCTGACCTTCGCCGTTGACGTCGCGGTAATATACAGTGTTGCCGCCTTCCTTGCCGCCCATCATTTCGTTGCGGATGCGGATATTGGCGAAGGTGCCGCGCTCCATCACTTCGTCATTGCCGCGGCGCGAGCCATAGGAATTGAAATCCTTTTGCGCGACCTGGCGTTCCTGCAGATAGACGCCGGCGGGCGCGGTGGCCTTGATGTTGCCGGCGGGCGAGATGTGATCGGTGGTGATGCTGTCGCCGAACAGCGCCAGCACGCGGGCACCGGCGATTTCCTTCACCGGCACCGGCTCTATCTTCATGCCGTCGAAATAAGGCGGGTTCTTCACATAGGTCGAACCCATCTCCCACTGGTAGGTCTGGCCCTTGACCAGCTTGACCTTCTTCCAGTTGGCGTCGCCCTTGAAGACATCGCCATAGCGCTTCTTGAAACTGGACGCTTTCACGGCCTTGCGAATGGTGGCGGCGATTTCCTTCGGGCTGGGCCAGATATCCTTCAGATAGACCGGCTCGTTCTTCTTGTCATAACCCACCGGCTCCTTGGTGAGGTCCATGTTGACCGAACCGGCCAGCGCATAGGCGACCACCAGCATCGGCGACGCCAGATAATTGGCGCGCACCAGGGGATGCACCCGGCCTTCGAAATTGCGATTGCCCGAGATCACGGCGGCGGAAACCAGGTCGGCTTCGCCGATTGCCTTGGTGACATTGTCCGGCAGGGGGCCGGAGTTGCCGATACAGGTGGTGCAGCCATAACCGGCCAAGGTGAAACCCAGCTTGTCCAGCGCCTTGTCCAAGCCCGCTTTCTTTAAATAGTCCGTGACGACTTGCGATCCCGGCGCCAGCGACGTCTTCACCCAGGGGCGCACTTTCAGCCCGCGCGCGACGGCCTTCTGCGCCACCAGACCGGCGCCGATCATCACATTGGGGTTGGAGGTGTTGGTGCAGGAGGTGATCGCCGCGATCACCACATCGCCATGGCCGATGGAGGCTTCGGTTCCTTCCAGCTTGGCCCGCTTGTTGGCGCTGTCTTCCTTTTTGAAGGTGCTGATCAGATTCTCGGCGAAATTGCCGGCGATGCCCGACAGCGCCACGCGGTCCTGCGGACGCATCGGGCCAGCCATCGACGGCTCGACCGTGTTCATGTCCAGCGACAATGTGTCGGTGAATACGGGATCAGCGCTCTTTTTGGTGCGATAGAGGCCCTGCGCCTTGGCATACTTCTCCACCAAAGCGACACGCGGCGCCTTGCGCGCGGTGTTCTTGAGGAAGCGCACGGTCTCGCCGTCCACCGGGAAAAAGCCGCATGTCGCACCATATTCCGGCGCCATGTTGGCGAGGGTGGCGCGGTCTTCCAGCGACAATTCATCCAGGCCGGGGCCGTAATATTCCACGAACTTGCCCACCACGCCCTTCTTGCGCAGCATCTGGGTTACGGTCAGCACCAGGTCGGTGGCAGTGACGCCTTCGCGCAGCTTGCCGGTGAGCTTGAAGCCCACGATTTCCGGAATCAGCATCGAGATCGGCTGGCCCAGCATTGCGGCTTCCGCTTCGATGCCACCCACGCCCCAGCCCAGCACCGCCAGGCCATTGATCATGGTGGTGTGGCTGTCGGTACCCACCACCGTGTCGGGGAAAGCCACATCCACGGCCTTCTTGCCGTCTTTCTGCTTACGCACCCACACCGTTTCGGCGAGATATTCCAGATTGACCTGGTGGCAGATGCCCGTGCCCGGCGGCACGACGCGGAAATTCGCGAAAGCCTGCTGACCCCAGCGCAGGAACGCATAGCGCTCCTTGTTGCGCTCATATTCGATGGCGACGTTCTTCTTGAAGGAATCCTTGGCGCCGAAATTGTCGATCATCACGCTGTGATCGATGACCAGATCGACTTCCGCCAGCGGATTGATCTTCTCCGGATTGCCGCCCAGCTTTTTCATGGCGTCGCGCATCGCAGCCAGATCGACCACGGCGGGCACGCCGGTCAGGTCTTGCATCAGGACGCGGGCAGGCCGGAACGCGATCTCACGGTCGGATGTCTTGGTCTTCAGCCAGCTGATAACCGCCTTGATATCGTCCTTGGTGACGGTGTGGCCATCTTCATGGCGCAGCAGATTTTCCAGCAGCACCTTCATCGAGAAGGGAAGTTTCGAGGCGCCCTTGAGGCCGTTCTTCTCTGCCTGCGGCAGGCTGAAATAGGTGTAGCTCTTGCTCCCCACTTTCAGGGTGCGGCGGCATTTGAAACTGTCGGGATGGTCTGTCACGGGAGGGCGCCTTTTCGGTTGCTTCGGCTGCGCCGGATTTAGTCAAAATCCTTACCAAAAGATAGCGCTTTTGCCGCGATAATGAGGCGTTCGAGGCTTAAAATCGCCCTATTCGCGGGCCAGCATGTGGACAAGGGATGCATGTTTCGCGCATGCGGGGACATTGAAGAACGAAGAGATGAGCGCGCGCGCAATTTCGATTCTGCTTGGCCTGGCGCTTTTGGGCGCGGGCGGCGCGGCGGCGCAGGAGCCCACGGACCCCATGGCCGCGCGGCTGTCGGCCGACCGGGTCGGCGGCGTCGCCGCAGGCGATTATAGCGCCGCCGACGACATCAATTTCACGCTCCTGCCCTATGGCGACAAATACCTGCTGCGCTTCGACGACAATCCTGAGAATTTCGTCCTTTATGGCGACCGGGTGGCGCTGGGCGGGCGCGAGCTCAAATACGACACCGGCGCGCTGGCTCTGAAGGTCTCCGTCTGGGGGGGCGTAACGCTTTATACGCAGCAAGCCCCGAGCGGCATTCCCGCCACCCGCAATGGCGACGCCACCGCCCCGCCTAAGATCCCCGTCAGCACAGCCAATCTCGTGGCGGCGCTGGCGGATGAAGGCAGCCATATCGCCTATGTGCAACAGCTCAAATTGCGCTTCTCCGCCGACGATTCCATCCTGAAGAACAGTGACGATGTCAGGGCCAACGCCTTCGATGCGCTGATCAACAGCGGGGTGGGGATCGAGCATGTCGTCGCCACACCGGCGGGCCGCAGCGCCTTCATCCGCCGCTTCGACCAAGTGCGGATTGTAGAGGGCGACAAGCCCACCATCGCCATATCGGGCCGCACCTTGCTGGTCAGCTTCGTGCCATCCGCCGGCGCCGCGGGCCGGGCCTCGTCCCGCGCGATCACACTCGGATTGAGAAAAATGCTCTCGCTTTCTGACGCGGGTTGATTTTTACCCCCATCTGTCTTCTCCCACCAATGGCTTCGCCATGCGGGGGAAGAAAGCTGGTGTGCGTGTCAAACGAATTTGGCGCCACGCTTCAGCAGCACTTTCATCCCTTCCGCGATAGAGCGGGCGTCACATAAAGCGTTGTGCATCTGGCCTTCGAATGGCACGCCCAGCTTTGGCCCGATGTCGCAGGAATGCATGCCCTTGGGGTCGACGCCGCGATCGGAAAACCATTTCCGCAGCTCCAGGAATTCCGGCATCGGCGGCAGGCGATTGAGTCCATAGAGACGGATATTCTCCTCCAGCACCCATTCGTCATGGCCGAAAGCGGCGATAACGCCACCGCCCGCGAAATCCAGAAACCGGCGATAGCCGATCTCAAAATCGACGCCGTCCGCCGCCAGCCATCGGTTTGAGATACCCGTGAGATTTTCAAAATAGTCCGAAAGCACGGGATTGACGCGGGGCCGGACCAGGCAGTCGAAACTGTCTTCGATCTGAAGGCTTTGCAGATTCAGCCGGACCGCGCCCATCTGCACGACTTCTTTGAACTCGCCTGGGCCCAGCCATTGGCGCGCCAAGGATCCGTCCCAGGCCGTGAACTCCAGATCGAAGATCGTTAGACGCGGTGCTGTCATGGAATCGATGGAACGAATCATGTAATCCTGAATCATGTAATCCTGTTGTTAAGGTCTTGTTAACCGGGTCAGCCGAGCCTGAGACAGGCTTTTCAACGCTTGCGGGGAAGCGTGGCACTCACCAAAGACGATAACATTCTCCATCCGCAGGCCAAGCCATTGCCGGTGCTGCCGCTCGATGCGCTCGACCGGCTGGCGCGCTTGCACACTGAAAGCAGCGAAACCAGCCGCCTGGCCAGACTGCTCCGCAATTCGATTCACGCCGCATCGCTTTTCATGCTGATGGGGTCATGCGTGTTGCTGATGGGAGGCGGCACCATCGGCCGCAATTTCCTTTGGGCCGTGTCCATTCTGGCCGGGGTGGTGGGCCTGGTCATCTGCTATATCCGGACCAATGCCGCGGCCTTCGACCGTGCGCCGTTTTCAATCACCGCCCGCAATGTCCGCGCAACGCTTCTTTATTTGGGCATTGCTTGGGGCGCCGGCGCGTTTCTCGCCCTCCCCCCCGAACTTCCCGCCCTTCAGGCGATCCTGTTCGCGGTGACGCCAGCCCTGCTGCTGGCCTTATTGCTGAACGATGCCAGGGGCCTTGCGGCGTTTCAGGCCCCTGCCGGCCTGATGACCATCGGGGCCGCTTTTATTCAATCCTGGCCGGATGCCGGCCTGGACGCTCTGGCAATCCTGGGCGCAAATGGAACGCTTTTCGCCGCCATCGCCTGGCGCCGCCGCAACCCTCTTCCCGCAGGACTTGCGTTGCGCTGAATTCATGCGGCGGAAACCGTCGCGGAAGCATAATCGGGATGGATTAATCTTTTCCTTGATGTGAGAGCGCTCATGACCGCCAGCAAGCAGCATTTTCCGGAAGACGAGGCGGCACAGAGTCTGCTGGGTGCGGCGCGCGCTCTGCTGAAGAGCGAAGACGAGCGGCAATTCTTCGACCGCCTCTTCGCCAGCGCCACCAGCGATGACATCGATCGCAGCAGTGCGGAAGGTCTGGCCGCATTGGCGCGCATGGCGTGGGCGGAAGCGCTTCAGCACAAGACCGGCGAAATTCGGGTCGCGGTGCTTGAAGATGGCGACGCCAAGGACCCGGAAAGCGTCGTCGTGGCCGTCAATGACGACCGCCCCTTCCTGTTCGACACCGCGCTGGCCGCCGCGATTTCGACCGGCGCACGCATCCGCATGGCGTTTCATCCGCTTCTGGAGATTGCGGGCAAACCCACCAGCGTGATCATGCTGGTGATCGACGCAATTCCTCAAGGCGCGGCACAGACGGCGCTGCGCGACACCTTGAATGCCAGCTTCGCGCAAGGCCAGATTGCGGTGCGCGACTGGAAAGCGATGCAGGCCCGGCTCAAACAGGCCCGTGACGGCCTCGCCGCCCGGCCGCCCAAAGGCACGGACATCGCAGAAGATTTGGCCTTCCTCGATTGGCTTGGCGACAATCATTTCACCTTCCTGGGCGCGCGCGATTATGCGCTGGCCGCCGACGGCACCTATGGCCGCATCGACCCCGTCACGGGCAGCGGGCTTGGGGCACTCTCCGACGAAGACGCGCGCGTGATCCGGCAAAGCGCCGAACGCCCGGCGCTGACCGGCGATGTCCGCGCCTATCTGGATCAGCCTGAGCCTTTGATCGTGACCAAATCCAATGCCCGCAGCCTGGTTCATCGCCGGGCGCATATGGATTATGTCGGCGTCAAGACCTTCGATGCGCAAGGCCGCTTCAACGGCGAGCATCGCTTCGTCGGTCTTTTCACCTCCAGCGCCTACAGCCTTTCCTCGCGCGAGATTCCGCTGCTGCGCAAGAAATGCGCCGCCGTGATGAGCCGAGCCGGCTTCGCGCCCGCCAGCCATGACGGCAAGGCGCTGGCCCATATCCTGGACACATTCCCCCGCGACGAGCTGTTCCAGATTTCCGAAGACGAGCTGTTCGAAACCGCGATGGGAATTCTGCGCTTGGGCGGACGTCCCAAGGTCAAACTCTTCCTGCGTTTCGACCGTTTCGACCGTTTCGTGTCGGCGCTCTTGTTCGCGCCGCGTGACCATATCGATGGAGGGTTGCGCGAGAAGATTCACGCGATCCTCGCCCAGGCGCTGAACGGGCGGATGTCGGCATCCAATCCGGCGATCGATGAAAGCGCGCTGGTGCGCATCCATTACATCATCGGGCGCAATCCGGGCCCGCGGCCCCAGGTCGATGTCCGCGCCCTGGAGCGGCAAATCGCCGACACCATCCGCACCTGGGACGATGCGTTGCAGGATGCCATGACTGCCCGTTATGGCCGCAGCGAAGGAATGCGCCGCCTCAGCGCGCGGATCGCGCAATTCACGCCAGGGTATCGCAGCGTCTTTTCCCCCGAAGAAGCCGCCACCGATTTGGAAATGCTGGAAGGGTTGGCCGCGCGTAAGGACGGTTTGAAGGTCGAAGCCCGCGCCTATCGCAAAGCCGACGACGCCCATAGCGCGCTGCGTCTTAAATTATATGTGCTGGGCGATGTGCTGCCGCTGTCCGCCTCGCTGCCGGTGTTCGAGAATCTGGGTCTGAAGGTGATCGCCGAAGACGCTTTCCCCATTCATTTCAAGCGCGACGATGGCTGGGCGGAAGAAGGCGCCATCCTGGACTTTCTGATGGAGCGGGCCGATGGCGAAGCCGCCAGCCTGGACGAGATCCGCAAGCTTCTGCAGGACGTGTTTCATGCCGTCCTGGGCGGGGCCGCCGAAAGCGACGGCTTCAACCGGCTGGTGATCGGCGCCGGGCTGGAATGGCGCGATGTGGTGATCCTGCGCCTGGTAGCGAAATTCCTGCGCCAGGCCGCTTTCTCGTTCAGCCAGGACTATATGGAGCAGGCGCTGGGGCGCAATCCGGAGATCGCGCTGCTGCTGACCGAGCTTTTCCATGCCCGGCTCGATCCCAAGAGCCACTCTGACGCCGAAGCAACCAAAATCGGCGCCGCCATCGAAGCCAAGCTGGCCGATGTCCCCAGCCTGGACGATGACCGCATCATCCGCCGTTTCCGCAATGTGATCTCCAACATCCTGCGCACCAATTATTACCAGCCCGGCATCGGCGCCATCGCGGTCAAGCTGGAATCCGCCAAGCTGGATGATCTGCCCGCGCCCCGTCCCTGGCGCGAAATCTTTGTCTATTCGCCGCAAATCGAAGGCGTGCATTTGCGCTTCGGCAAGGTGGCGCGCGGCGGCCTGCGCTGGTCCGACCGGCGCGAAGATTTCCGCACCGAAATACTGGGCCTGGTGAAGGCGCAGCAGGTCAAAAATGCGGTGATCGTGCCGGTGGGCGCCAAGGGCGGCTTTTATCCCAAGACCATGCCGCCCAATCCCACCCGCGATCAGTTCATGAATACGGGCGTCGCCGCTTATAAGATTTTCATCAACACGCTTTTGGACGTCACGGACAATCTCAAATCCGACGGATCGGTGGTGCCGCCGCCGGATGTGGTGCGCCATGATGGCGATGATCCCTATCTGGTGGTCGCCGCCGACAAGGGCACCGCGACTTTCTCCGACATCGCCAATGGCATCGCCGAAGGCCGCGGCTTCTGGCTGGGCGACGCCTTCGCGTCGGGCGGCAGCCATGGCTATGACCACAAGAAGATGGGCATCACGGCGCGCGGCGCCTGGGAAGCGGTCAAACGCCATTTCCGCGAAATGGGCCGCGACATCCAGGCCGAGGATTTCACCGTTATCGGCGTGGGCGACATGTCGGGCGACGTGTTCGGCAACGGCATGCTGCTGTCCAAGCATATCCGGCTGGTGGCCGCCTTCGATCACCGCCACATCTTCCTGGACCCCAAAGGCGATGCCGCCAAAAGCTTCGCGGAGCGTCAGCGGTTGTTCGATCTGCCGCGTTCCAGCTGGGACGATTACAACCGCGATGTGATGGGGCCTGGCGGCGGCATCTTCGCCCGTTCCTTGAAGGAAATCGCACTGACGCCGGAGGTGCAGGCGCTCATCGGCACCAAAGACGCCAAGCTTTCGCCCCAGGCGCTGATTCAAGCCTTGCTGAAAGCGAAAACCGATCTGCTCTGGTTCGGCGGCATCGGCACTTACATCAAAGCGTCGACTCAATCGCAGCAGGATGCCGGCGACCGGGCCAATGACGCTTTGCGCATCAATGGCAGTGACGTCGGCGCCAAGGTGGTCGGCGAAGGCGCCAATCTGGGCGTGACGCAACTGGGCCGCATCGAATATGCCAAAGCTGGCGGGCGCATCGACACCGATGCGGTGGACAATTCCGCCGGCGTCGACACCTCCGACCATGAAGTGAATTTGAAGATTCTTCTCAGCGGCCCCAACCGCCGTGGAGAGATCGATTCCCAAAAGCGCGACACGTTGCTGGCGGCGATGACGGACGAGATCGCCGATCTCGTGCTGGCCGACAATTACGACCAGACATTGGCTCTGTCGGTGGCCGAAGCGGCGGCATCGCGCGACATCGACGCTGGCGCCCGCTTCATCCGGGCCCTGGAGGCCAAAGGCAAACTCGACCGCGCGGTGGAGTTTCTTCCGAACGATGCCGATATCCAGAAACTGGAAAACGACAAAAAGGGCTTCACCCGCCCCGAACTGGCGGTGCTGATGGCCTATGCCAAGCTCGACCTGGATGCGGAAATCCTGGACAGCAGCCTGCCCGACGATGACGCCTTTGCCGCTACCCTGGCCGCCTATTTCCCCAAACAAGCCGCCAGCACCTTCGCGGCGGAGCTGCCCCAGCACCGGCTGAAGCGCGAAATCGTTTCCACCACCATTTCCAACCGGCTGGTCAATCTGGCGGGGCCTGTCTTTGTCGCGCGCATGAAGGAAATGTCGGGCTGCAGCGGCGCGGAAGTGGCGCGCGCCTTTGTGGTGGCCGAAGGCGCGTTCGGGCTGGAAGCGCTCAAGAGCCGCATCGATGCCTTGGATGGCAAGGTCGAAGCGCAGATTCAGATCCGGCTTTACACTGAGATTGCGGAAATCCTGCGCCGGCTGGGCCTGTGGTTCCTCACCCATGTCTCGGTCAAGGACGATCTGGCCGCCACCATCGCGCTCTATCGCGCAGGCGTGGAATCTCTCAGGGCCGAGCACAGGACGCTCATCTCACCGGAACAAGCCGAAGAATCGCAGGCCCGCATCAACCGCTTTGTGGCGCCTGGCGTGCCCGACGAACTCGCGCGCGACATCGGCCTCTTGCCTTTGATGGGTGTGGCGCCGGAAATCGCGCAGCTGGCCCGCACCACCGGTCACGGCCTCACACCAGTGGCGGCGCTTTATTTCGGCGTCGGTGCGCAACTGGGACTGGACCGCATCCGGCTCCTGGCGGCGCGCATCTCCGCTTCCGAGCATTGGGACCGGCTCGCCATCCGCCGCCTGGTGGATGATCTGTTCGCGGCCCAGCGCGCCTTGTCGCAATCCTTGCTGGCGAAACTGCCCGCCACCGCGACGCCCGGCGATGCGCGCAAAGCCCTGGAAGGCTGGACCGCATCGCATGCAGAATCGCTGGAACGCACCAGAAGCTTCCTGGGTGCCCTGGAAACCACGGGCGAACTTTCGATCGCGAAACTCACACTCGCGAACAGTCAAATTCATAAACTCGCGGATATTTAATCCGCGAGTTTGCTTGCCCCCTCTCCCTTCGCACGCTCGAGAGTGTGCTACGGGTATCTCCCCCGCCAGCATGCTCCGCATGCGCGGGGGAGAAGGGTCACGACCAAGGCTCTAGAAGAATTGGTGACGGTCCTGACAGGCTAGCGCTTGCTGAAGCGTCTCAGGTCCGCCTCCCCCGTGCGTGCGCAGCACGCTGATGGGGGAGGTGGCCGTAGCACCGATCAGGTGCGAAGGCCGGAGGGGGTTATCTAACCAGATTCAATCTCGCCGACGGTTCAGCCTGCGCGGCTTTTTCCTGGCCGACAAACTCGATGCCGATGCCCTGTTCGTGGTGACGGGCGACGCGGCCGGCCATCTGGGCGATCAGGATGAATTCGCCGATGGTCGGGCGGACATCGGTTTTGAGGGAAACACCGCTGGACGAAATGTCCATGACTTCGCACTGCACGATCTGGCCGTCGGCGCGGGTGAATTTGGCAAAGCCTTTCTGATTGGTGCGTTCGTGACGGCGCATCACCGTCTCGTCCACCATGTCCTTGTTGAGGAACAAGGTCAGCTGCTCGGCGGTCCGCTCGCGCTTCAGCGCCGTGCAGGCGAAATGGATGCCGAAGCTGGAATCATCCATCCGCATCACCTGGCCTTCGAAGCGGCCAAAGCCATCGACATACAGAATGACCTGGGTGCCCGGCTCGGGCAGCATTTCGCAAGCGATCGCGGCGCCGCCCGGTGACAGATCGCGGATCTGGCAATGCGCTTCCTTGCCGTCGGCAGGGGTAAAAAGACGCCCAGGCAAATCGATGCGCACGCGGCGGAAGCGCCGGCGCTCGTTACGGGCCTGATTTAAAGCGGGCTCGCCTTCTGTCATTGCCAGCGCCAAGCCATGGAAAATCGATCCCAGATCGTGGTTGTTCGGCTATTTTTACGGCGCTGTCGTCAACAGATGGTTACCGAATGCCAATCTCCCCAGGGATTTTGCAGGTTTTGGCTCCGGAGCCGTCTTAACGGCAGGGGGGAGGCAGGCTATATGTCCCATATTGAGGTCGGCCGACTGCCGGTTTGGGGGATATTTATGCCATTCTTCGGTTCTTTCCGCGCTCCGCGCCAACTGGCCTGCCTGTCCCTTCTGTGCGCCGGTCTGGTTCTGACGGGCTGCATGGGCGACGAAGACGTGATCGCTTCGGGATCACCCTTCAGCCAGGCCTTGTTCCGCGATTATACCGATCTGGCCTCCCAGGCCGCAGCGGCTCCGGCGCCCCAGGCGATGGAAAGCAGCGGAGGGTTCTTCAGCGACATCGCCGGCATATTCGATAGCGGTCCGGCCAATCCGGCCGATGCCGTCGTGGATATCCTGCGGGAAAAAGCGAACCGGGCCGCAATCGGTGAAGAGCCTGCCCCAGAACCGGCGCCGAACGACGCCACCATCCAGGGCGTGCGCGCCCGCCTGGTCCGCGCCATTGCCCAAGGCAAAGACGGGTTCCCCGATCAGGCCGCCCGCGCCCAAGCCGATTTCGACTGCTGGGTGCTGGAGCGTAACGCCGTCAACCTCGCCAGCGACGCCCAGGCCTGCCGCACGGCCTTCAGCACCTCGCTGGTTGCGCTGGAAAATGCGGGACGTCCTCAGCCCGCGCGCCCGGCGCCCGTTGCTGTTGCGCCCGTCGCGCCGCCGCCCGCGCCCACCGATTACACGGTCTATTTCGATCTGGATTCCTGGAGCCTGACGGCCGAGGACTTGGCCGTGATCACCAATGTGATCAACACCGCCCGCGCTGGCGGCCAATCGCGCATCACCGTGGTCGGCCATACCGACACCTCGGGATCCGCCGCCTACAACCAAAGACTGTCCGTGCACCGGGCCAATGTTGTCGTGGAAGCCTTGGTGGATATGGGCGCGCGCCGCGCCGCCATTCAGGTGAGCGGCGTGGGTGAAAGCGATCTCGCTGTTCCGACTGAAGATGGCGTAAAGGAAGCCAGGAACCGGCGGGCAGTGATTGGAATCCAACCTTAGTTGATTGCCCCCATCTGTCTTTCTCGGGGGTAAACCCTCGAAAGACATCTTCCCCCGCCAATGGCTTCGCCATGCGGGGGAAGAAAGCCAAAGCCAAGTCGATCCAGCGCTTGCGGCCCGAGGGGGCTACTTCTGAAGCCACAATCCGCTTAAGCTGCGGCATGACCCCGATGAACAAACTGCATGTTTTTTCCATGGTTGCCGTAACGGCGGCAGCCTTTTTCGTCTCGCCTGCGTCCGCGCAAGGCGGCAGGAATTACGACGTCAAAACCATGAATTTCGATTTGTGGTGCCAGGAACAGGCGCATCTGCCGGCGGCACGCTGCGACAAGCGCATGCCCGAGGATGAAAAAACCTTCCAAGCCTATCGTACCCAGATCGAGCGCTATGAAGTGCCGTATCTGCAGCAGCGGCAGCGCGATTTGTCGATCAATCGGGACATCATGCACAGCGATCCGGTCGACAATCCCGTGCACCAGAATCCGCAGGCCCAGACTCAAGACCCCAACCGGCAGCCCCAATCGCCGCAGCCGTGAGCAGGCGCTGGGAATGCGCGGTCAGTATCCGACGCGCGGTTGCTCGTCGGTGTTGGCGGCGCTGAGGCGGCCCACAAAGTCGAACATCTTCCTGAGCAGATCGCCGCTTCCAAAAGCGGAAAGATGGGGCTGATCCTGATTGACCACCAGGCGCAGATACGGCGCCTTGGAGTGGGACCGCATGATCGGGCCCGGCGGTGGCGGCAAATTGGTCTGGTCGTAATCGGGAAGCGGTTCGTCTTCCTTGATCAGCTGCGAGCCGATCAGTCTTTCATAGGTAATGGTGCGGCCCAGAAGCGGCGTGGGGTCGGATAGCATTTGCACCATCCCGAAGAAGCGGGAGGGCTCGCCGCCATTGAATGTCATGGGTGTCAGGATCGTCTCCAGCTCCACCATGCCGCTATCCGCGGTGGTGGCGATGGACGACAGACAGATCGGCTGGCGCAGCTTGAGCGATTGGCGCAGCAGCGCCGCCAGGGACAAGCTCGACTGCGCTTCCCAATGGCCCAGAAATCCCGTGCCCTTCAATTCAAAGCCGAACCGCTCGCACAAAGCGGTCCCGGCCAGGCGATAGGCCGGCCGCGCCGGATTCTCGCAATCCAGTATGAAGGAGTAGGACAACAGCCGCTTGACGGCGCGCGGATCGATATCGGTCTGATCCGGGACATCGCGTCCGGCCCGAAGGCGGCTCCAATAGCCCACCAGCAGGTGAGAATTCTTGTGCTTCATAGTCCCACACATCCTTGAACCCTGCCCCGAAACGGAACGCGGGCGTGCTCCACGGGTCCCAACGCAGCAGGAGGCATGCCAAGAAACCGTCCCGATTTTCAGAAAGCTGGGGACCATAAAAAACACGCCACTGGGATTGAGTTTTTATGGTTAACAAATTCTCGCTGGTGACGGCGGCCACATGCTTTACCCCGTACGCTATCCGAACCACGATTCCGTCCGGACAAGGCCGGTACGGCCTGTCCCGGATCGGCATGACAAGGGGCCGTTAAACCGGGCCATGTCAGACTGGGAAACCGAACCGATCGGTCTTCACCAAGAGGCCCTGTGACCGCCTTCTTCGCCCCCTTCCGCGATGGCCGTTTCCTGACGCGCCAACGGCTGACGATTTACCCTCTCCTGCTGCTAACCGGCTTCGCGGTTGCAATCTTTTGGATCCTCGCTTCGGCACATGGGTTGAACGACTATGCCGGCCGGCCATTGGGCACGGATTTTTCCAGCTTCCATGCGGCGGGACGTCTGGCGCTGGACGGGCGCACACCCTTCGACCAGAGCGCACTGTATCGGGCAGAGCAATCGGCCTTCGGCAGCGCCACGCCCTATTATGCCTTTTCCTATCCACCGATCTTTCTTCTGCTCGCGGCGGCGCTGGCGACGCTGCCTTATGCAACCGCGCTGGCCCTGTGGCTGACACTGACCCTCAGCTTCTATCTGGCGGCGATGACCGCGTTGCAGGCAAATTCCGGCGCCACGTCTGAATCCGAAACACCATTATTCCTGCTGATAACGGCCGCATTCCCGGCCGTCTTCGTCAATCTGACTCACGGCCAGAACGGCTTTCTGGCCGCGGGCCTGCTGGCGATGGGCCTGGCACTACTGGAGCGCAGGCCGCTTGTGGCGGGCCTGTGCTTCGGGCTTCTCGCCTTCAAGCCACAGCTGGGCATTCTCATTCCTTTTGCTCTAGCCGCTGGCGGCCGCTGGAAAAGCTTCGCGGCGGCGGCGGCCGCTGTCGCGATCCTGGCGCTGACGAGCCTCGCGATTTTCGGCACGGAAAGCTGGCGCGGTTTTTTCGGCGCGATGGCATTCTCCCGACAAGCCATCCTGGAAAATGCAGATGTCGGCTATGCGAAAATGATCAGCATTTTCGCCGCGGCACGGCTTTGGCACGCACCTCTTTCCTTCGCCTATGGCTTGCAGGCTGCCACGAGCGTGGCGGTCATTCTTCTGGTGATGCAGCTTTGGCGAAGCGCCGCCGACATTCGTCTCAAGGGCGCCGCGCTTTGTCTTGGGTCCCTGCTGGTGACACCCTTCGCGCTGGACTATGACCTGATGCTGCTGGCGCCCGCGCTGGCTCTGGTTGCCACATACGGCCGCCAACAGGGTTTTGTTCCCTTCACGCTGTCGCTGCTTACTTTGCTCTGGGTCGTGCCTTTGCTTAGCCGCCCCTTGGCCAGCGCCACGCCTATCCTGCTGGCGCCGCTCGCAATTTTGGCTCTTCTTGCGATGATTTGGCGGTGCGCGAAAGCCTGAAAACCGCGCCTTGCACGGTGAGTTTCCGCTGCTATTGTGCGCCGCACTTTCCGCCCGCGTTTCCAGGGAAATCTCATGAACATTCACGAATATCAGGCCAAAGAAGTCCTGCGCGGCTTCGGCGCTCCCGTGCCCAACGGCAAACCCGCCTTCACGGTGGAAGAAGCCGTCAAGGCTGCCCAAAGCCTGCCCGGCCCGGTCTGGGTGGTGAAAGCGCAGATCCATGCCGGCGGCCGCGGCAAAGGCGGCGGCGTCAAAGTGGTCAAGTCCATCGAAGACGTGAAGAAGGAAGCCGAGCGCATGCTGGGCATGACCCTGATCACGCATCAGACCGGCCCGGCGGGCCGTCTGGTCAAGCGTCTCTATATCGAAGACGGCTCGGCGATCGAGCGCGAGCTTTATCTCTCCGCACTGGTCGACCGCGCCACCAGCCGCATCGCCTTCATCGTCTCCACCGAAGGCGGTATGGACATCGAGGAAGTGGCGCACAAGACGCCGGAAAAAATTCAGACCTTCCAGATCGAACCCGCCGTCGGCTATTCGCCCTATATCGGCAATGAGATCGCCACGGCGTTGAAGCTGAAGGGTGACGCCGCCAAGCAGATCGGCCAGGTGGTGAAGAGCCTCTACGACGCCTTCGTCGCCAAGGATATGAGCCTTCTGGAAATCAATCCGCTGGTCGTGACCAAGGCGGGCCAGATTGTCTGCCTCGATGCCAAAATCAATTTCGACGACAACTCGCTCTATCGCCACAAGGACATCCAGGCGCTGCGCGATCTGGACGAAGAAGATCCCGCCGAAGTCGAAGCCGGCAAATACGACCTCTCCTACATCAAGCTGGATGGCGAGATCGGCTGCATGGTCAATGGCGCGGGCCTGGCCATGGCGACCATGGACATCATCAAGCTTTACGGCAGCGAGCCCGCCAACTTCCTGGATGTCGGCGGCGGCGCGTCGAAGGAAAAAGTCACCGCGGCTTTCAAGATCATTGTCAGCGATCCCAATGTGAAGGGCATCCTGGTCAACATCTTCGGCGGCATCATGAAATGCGACATCATCGCCGAAGGCATCATCGCCGCGGCGAAAGAGATTTCGCTGAAGGTGCCGCTGGTGGTCCGCCTGGAAGGCACCAATGTCGAATTGGGCAAGGAAATTCTGGCCAAATCGGGTCTTGCTATCACGTCCGCCAACGATCTTGCCGACGCGGCGGAAAAGATCGTCAAGGCTGTAAAGGGTTCGAAGTAATGTCCATCCTCGTCGACAAGAACACCAAGGTCATCTGCCAGGGCTTCACCGGCGCCCAAGGCACCTTCCATTCCGAACAAGCCATCGCCTATGGCACCAAGATGGTGGGCGGCACCACGCCAGGCAAAGGCGGCCAGACGCATCTGGGTCTTCCCGTGTTCGATACGGTGCGCGAAGCCAAGGAGAAAGTCGGCGCCGACGCCTCCGCGATCTATGTGCCGCCGCCGTTTGCGGCCGATGCGATTTTGGAAGCGATCGACGCGGAAATTCCGCTGATCGTCTGCATCACCGAAGGCATTCCGGTGCTGGACATGGTGAAAGTGAAGCGCGCGCTGTCCGGTTCGAAGTCGCGCCTGATCGGCCCCAACTGCCCCGGGGTGATCACACCCGGCGAATGCAAGATCGGCATCATGCCCGGCCACATTCATCGCCGCGGCAGGGTGGGCATCGTTTCGCGCTCCGGCACCCTGACCTATGAAGCGGTGCTGCAGACCACGGTTGCTGGGCTGGGCCAGACCACCTGCATCGGCATCGGCGGCGATCCGGTGAAGGGCACCGAGCATCTCGAAGTACTGGAAATGCTCCTGGCCGATCCGGAAACCCAAAGCATCATCATGATCGGCGAAATCGGCGGCACCGCCGAGGAAGACGCTGCCGACTTCGTTCGCCGTTCCAAAGTGAAGAAGCCCATGGTCGGTTTCATCGCCGGCGTCACGGCCCCGCCGGGCCGCCGCATGGGCCATGCCGGCGCCATCATCTCGGGCGGCAAGGGCGGCGCGGAAAGCAAAATCGAAGCGATGAAGGCGGCCGGCATCCGGGTTTCGCCCAATCCGGCGGCCCTGGGCACGACCCTGGTAGAGCTTCTCTCAGGCAAGTAGCCAGCAGCTACAAAATCTGCACTTCAGCCAACCCCGTGCGAGACCCCTCGCGCGGGGTTTTTGCATCGCAATTGCGGGGCCTTGAGGCCATATTAACTGCATTCACCGTTGAATTGATGGATCAAAAACTGTACCACCCCAGCCACTCAGAAAGCCCGCAATCCCCAGCGGCCCAGGACAGGTTACAGCCTAACAAGCTGACCCTTAAGCATCTGAAATGACAGAACAATCCCCGGCAGACCGTATCAATCGCGCCTCGAACGAAATCTTCGACGCCACAAGCTTTCTCTCCGGCACCAACGCCGCCTTCCTGGAAGGGCTCTATGCCCAGTACCTGGCCAACCCGGCTTCGGTTGATCCGGAATGGCAGGCCTATTTCGCGGGCCTGGGCGAACAAGGCCTGTCGGCCACCCAGCTGGGCCGCGGCCCCGCCTGGAAGCGGGACAGCAAACCCGCCATTCCCGGCGACGAGATCATTGGCGCCCTGACCGGCCAAACCGCCCCGCTGCCCAAGCCCGCCAAACCCGGCGCCGCCAAGGGCGCACCCGCCTCGAGCGAAAATGCCCGCGCCGTCGCCCAGGATTCCATCCGCGCCATCCAGCTGGTCCGCGCCTATCGCATCATCGGCCATCTCGAAGCCGACCTGGATCCGCTGAAGATCACCCCGCGCACGCCGCACCCGCAGCTCGACCCGGCCTTCTACGGCTTCCACGACGCGGAGATGGACAAGCCCATCTTCATCGACGGCGTGATGGGCGTGGAAAGCGCCAGCCCGCGCCAGATCGTCGATCTGCTGCAGAAAACCTATTGCGGCCGCATCGGCTATGAGTTCATGCACATCACCGATGCCGAGCAGAAAGACTGGCTGCAACGCCGCATCGAAGGACCCGACAAAGACATCAGCTTCACGCCCGAAGGCAAGAAGGCGATCCTCAACAAGCTGATCGAAGGCGAAGGCTTCGAGAAATTCGCCGCCAACCGTTTCGTTGGCACCAAGCGTTTCGGCCTGGACGGCGGTGAAGCCACCATCCCCGCGCTGGAGCAGATCATCAAGCGCGGCGGCCAGCTGGGCGTGAAGGAGATCGTGCTGGGCATGGCCCATCGCGGCCGCCTCAACGTGCTGGTCAATGTGATGGGCAAGCCCTATCGCCAGCTCTTCCACGAATTCCAGGGCGGCGCCGCCAACCCTTCGGAAGTCGAAGGCTCAGGCGACGTGAAATATCATCTGGGTGCCTCGTCGGACCGCGAATTCGACGGCCATCAGGTGCATCTGTCGCTGACCCCCAACCCGTCGCATCTGGAAATCGTCAATCCGGTGGTTCTGGGCAAGGCCCGCGCCAAGCAGCACCAGCTGCGTGACACGCAAAGCCGCGCTTCCGTGTTGCCGCTTCTGATCCATGGCGATGCCGCCTTCTCGGGTCAGGGCGTGGTGGCGGAATGCTTCGCCGCGTCCGGCACCAAGGGTTTCCGCACCGGCGGCACCATTCATTTCATCATCAACAACCAGATCGGCTTCACCACCGCGCCGATCTATTCGCGCTCCTCGCCCTATTGCACCGATGTGGCGCTGATGGTGCAGGCCCCGATCTTCCATGTGAATGGCGACGATCCGGAAGCCGTGGTGCATGCGGCGCGCATCGCCACCGAATTCCGCCAGCTGTTCCATAAGGATGTTGTGCTGGACATGATCTGCTACCGCCGGTTCGGTCACAATGAATCGGACGAGCCGGCATTCACCCAGCCGCAGATGTACCGGGTGATCAAGGACCACGCGACCACCTTGCAGCTCTACAGCAAGAAGCTGGTGTCCGAAGGCACCGTCACCGATGCCGAGATCGGCGCGATGCAGTCGGCCTTCAATGAGAAGCTCGACGAGGAATTCAACGCCTCCAAATCCCACCTGCCCAATCGGGCGGACTGGCTGGATGGACGCTGGGCGGGCTTCGCCGCCGCGCCAAAGAACAGCGACCGCCGTGGCGAGACCGGCGTCGCGGAAGACGCACTGAAGAAGATCGGCAAGGCGCTGAGCAGCGCCCCCGCCGGCTTTCATCTGCACAAGACCATCGCCCGTCAGCTGGAAGCCAAGGCGCAGATGTTCGAAACCGGCAAAGGTTTCGACTGGGCCACCGCCGAAGCCTTGGCGTTCGGCACCTTGCTGGACGAAGGCATCGATGTTCGCCTGTCAGGCCAGGACGCCTCGCGCGGCACCTTCTCTCAGCGCCACGCCGCGCTGGTCGATCAGGAAAACGAAGAACGCTATCTGCCGCTCAATCACATCCGCGAAGGCCAAGGCGAATTCGAAGTCGTCGATACGCTTTTGTCGGAAGAAGCCGTGCTGGGCTTCGAATATGGCTACACCACCGCCGACCCCAAGACCCTGGTGTTGTGGGAAGCGCAGTTCGGCGATTTCGCCAACGGCGCCCAGGTGGTGATGGACCAGTTCATCTCGTCCGGCGAAATGAAATGGCTGCGCATGTCTGGCTTGGTTCTGCTCTTGCCACATGGCTATGAAGGCCAGGGGCCGGAACATTCCTCCGCCCGGCTGGAGCGCTATCTGCAGCTTTGCGCCCAGGACAATATGCAGGTCTGCGCACCCACCACGCCGGCCAATTACTACCACATGATCCGCCGCCAGATGCACCGGCCGTTCCGCAAGCCACTGGTGGTGATGACGCCCAAGTCGCTGCTGCGTCACAAGCGCTGCGTCTCGTTCCTGTCCGACATGCAGTCGACCAACTCCTTCCACCGCGTGCTGCGCGATCAGGCCGAAGTCGTACCCGGCGCCACCACGGTTCAGCTGGTGAAGGACGCCGACATCAAGCGGGTCGTTCTCTGCTCCGGCAAGGTCTATTTCGACCTGATGGAAGAGCGGGAGAAGCGTGGCGAAAGCCGCATCCAGATCCTGCGCCTGGAACAGCTCTATCCGTTCCCCGACAATGTCTTGGCCGAGGAACTCAATCGCTTCCCCAAGGCGGAAATCGTCTGGTGCCAGGAAGAGCCCAAGAATCAGGGCGCCTGGACCTTCGTGGCTCCGCGCATCGAGACCCTGATGGGCGGCAAGACACGCCTGCGTTACGTCGGACGCCCAGAATATGCTTCCACCGCAGCGGGTCTGATGAAGCAACATCTGGCCGAACTCGCCGCCTTCCTGAACGACGCTTTGACATTGTGAATTGAGCGGCGCGAACGGCGCCTTCCAAGAGGACGTTATGACCATCGAAATCAAAGTGCCCGCGATGGGCGAATCCGTGACCGAAGCCACCGTCGCGCGCTGGTTCAAGAAAGAGGGCGAAAGCGTCGCCCGCGACGAACCGCTGCTGGAACTGGAAACCGACAAGGTGACCGTGGAAGTGCCCGCGCCTGCGGCAGGCTCCATCGAATCCATCACCGTCAAGGCCGGCGCCACCGTTCAGGTGGGCGCGATCCTGGGCGCCATTGCCGAAGGCAAGGCCGGCACCAAAGCCGCTGCCGCTCCCGCCGCCGCGCCCAAAGCCGAAGCACCCAAGCCTGCTGCAGCCGCGCCCGCCGCACCGAAGGCCGAAGCCCCCGCCATGCCGGCCGCGCGCCGCATCGCGGAAGAATCCGGCGTCTCCACCGCGTCCGTCGCCGGCACCGGCCGCGATGGCCGCGTCACCAAGGGTGACATGCTGGGCGCATTGGAAGCTCGCGCTTCCAGCCCCGCCGCCGCGACCGCTGCACCGGCCGGTCCGCGCAGCCATGCCGAGCGCGAAGAAAAGGTCGCGATGACCCGCCTGCGCAAGACCATCGCGCTGCGCCTCAAGGAATCGCAGAACACCGCCGCCCAGCTCACCACGTTCAACGAAGTGGACATGACCCGGGTGATGGCGCTGCGCACCGAATACAAGGATAGCTTCGAGAAGCGCCATGGCGTGCGCCTGGGCTTCATGGGCTTCTTCGCCAAAGCCTGCGTCGCGGCATTGAAAGAATTGCCGAACGTGAATGCCGAGATCGAAGGCGACAGCATCATCTACAAGAATTACTACGACATCGGCGTGGCGGTTTCGACCGACCGTGGCCTGGTCGTGCCGGTGGTGCGCGATGCCGACCAGCTTTCGCTGGCAGGCATCGAAAAGGCCGTGATGGATTTTGGCCTGCGCGCCCGCGACAACAAGCTGAAGCTGGAAGAACTCCAGGGCGGCACCTTCTCCATCACCAATGGCGGCGTGTTCGGCTCGCTGATGTCGACCCCGATCCTCAATTCACCCCAGTCGGGCATCCTGGGCATGCACAAGATCCAGCCGCGCCCCATGGCGATCGACGGCAAGATCGAAATTCGCCCCATGATGTATCTGGCCCTCAGCTATGATCACCGCCTGGTCGATGGCCGCGACGCCGTCACCTTCCTGGTGCGGGTGAAGGAAAACCTGGAAGATCCAGAGCGCATGTTGTTGGATGTTTGACCCCTCCGGTCTTCGCTGGCCCTAGGGCCAGCTACGACCACCTCCCCTACCAGCGCGCTATGCGCGCGCAGGGGAGGCGGACCGGACCAAGACGAAAGAGGCGGCTTTGGCCGCCTTTTTCTTTGCACGTAAGCAGGGCCGTTGTCGGAACAATTTCTATCGTGTTCACTTCCCTCGAAAAGACCAAGGGAGAACACCATGGCCTATGTCGATGGATTTATACTCGCGGTACCGAAGGACAAGCTCGACGCCTACAAGACCCTGTCGCGGGAATGCAGGCCGGTGTGGCGCGAATATGGCGCCATCGACTATGTCGAGTGCGTGGGCGACGATGTGCCCTATGGCGAGTGGACGTCCTTTCCCCGCGCCGTGCAGGCGACGGAAGACGAAGTCGTGATCTTTTCCTGGATCACTTATGAAAGCCGCGAAGCACGCGACATCGTCAACAAAAAGGCGATGAACGATCCGCGCATGAAGAAATACGAGAACAACGTGCCCTTCGACGTCAAGCGCATGATCTATGGCGGGTTCAAGCCATTCCTGGGGCTTTAGGCAGTCAGGTCTGCGTGGCGCCGAAAGGCGCGCTCCACCGCAACGATGACGGATCATCGAAGCGCCGGTAGTAGAACCGCGCGGCCGCAAAGGCGCCCAGCGCGATCGCGCCGCCCGCGATCATGTCGGTGAGATAATGATCCCCCGAATAGGGGATCGCGGTCAGCATCACCAGATTGAAAGCCAGCACCAGGGGAAAGGTGACCGGATTGCCGCGATGCGCCGCGATGAAGAGCAGCGCCATCACCGTGTGGAAGGACGGAAAGGCGATGATGCCGAAATATGGATAAGGTCCATTGGATCCCGTGCGCAGCGTGCGAATGATCTCGCCCGATGGCGCTTTGAATCCCGCCATGTCGGCAGGACCAAGACTGGGAAGAACCGTATAGATGAGAATGGTGGCGGTCAGGCCCAGCAGGATGGCGGTAAGGAATTCGCCGTTTCGGCCGCGCGGCGCGAACAGTGCGAAGAAGGGAACGTAAAGCAGCGGCTGCCAATAGGAGCTGTCATAGGCGAATTGCTGTACTGCCAGCAGTAGTGGATGCGCCAGCGAAAATTCCATCCAACCGCCCCAGGCGAAACCCAGCGCCTCGTCCAGCCGCATGAACAGCGCATCCTGCAGCGGAAAATGAGTCCGGGTTGCGATATAGCTCAGCTGCGCCGCGAAAAGGGGATAGAAAAACCATAATCCCAGATAGATTCCAATCTCGCGGATCGCGGGCTGCGCGCGCAGCGTGGCATAGCCTGCGAGCGCAACGCAGAACAGGGCCGGTATCCAGATCAGTTGATAGGCCGGCGTCAGCCAACGCAACTGTGTCCATTGGTTCAGAACCAGCGCCAGGATAGTGATGGCCGCGACAAGCAGAAGCGGCGGCATATGAATTGCGTCCAGAAAACGCGTGCGAGGCGCCGTCAGGGCATCTTGGGCATGCGTCATCGGGAAAATCCGAAATTGCCCGGTGATTCTGTCACGGCCCGGTTACCGGCCGGTGAAACGGCGCCGGACCGCAAGCATGTCAGGCGATACGCTTGTCGAGCACTTCCAGCTTGGCCAATTCGACATGGGCGCGCAGCTCGATCTGATCGAGCACGTCCTGCAGTTTGGGATCGGCGAAAACGTCATGGCGCCGTGTCACGGCCACAGCCAGACGATTCAACGTCGCACGAGGGATACCGCCCGCGAGCAATCCGTCACGCACGGAATCCAGAATATCGAGCAGCTGTTCGCCATGGGCCAGCCCCTTAGACCGGCCATCCGAAGCATCGCCCATGTCCTGCAAAGCCAGAATGGAATCCAAAGCCGCAATTGGCCCAGGGCCGGCGACAATCTGGGCATGGCTTTCGGGGGTATCGGAGATCGTGAAGCCGCCGCCCGTGTTCGCGCTTGCGGGTTTGCGCCGGATGGCGCCGGTTTCGACGCGGCTAGGGCCTTTGATTTCCATGGGCGACATGTCCCATTGCGACACGGCAGCATCGCTTAGCGTGGTTAAGAAGTTATTTATGCCCCAACTGTCTGCCACGCGGGCAAGCCCGCTAGCAGACATCTTCCCCCACCAATGGCTTCGCCATGCGGGGGAAGAAAGCCTCGGCCAAGGCGCACTGCCCAGGTTATGCCCGGTGGTAGGGATGCCCCGCTAAAATCGTCATGGCGCGATAAACCTGCTCCAGCAGCAGGGCGCGGGCCAGAAGATGCGGCCAGGTTTGCGGCCCGAATGCCAGGCTGCGGCTGGCTTTTTTGCCGGGCAGCGGCGCCAGCCCATCGGGACCGCCGATCACAAAGGCCAGATCCTTGGTGCCGACATCGCGCAGGCTTCCCAGGGTTTCGGCGAAATCTTCGGAGGTCATGCCCTTGCCGCGCGCATCCAGCAGCATGATATGCGCGCCGTCCGGCAACCGATGCGCCAGACGTGCCGCCTCGTCCGTCATGCGCGTGGCGGCATCGCGCGCCTTGCCGACGGCCAGTTCTTCAACCGTGACGGCGGTAAATCCCATGTTGCGGCCCATCTTGACGGCGCGGTCGAGAAATTCGTCGCACAACGCCCCTTCGGACGTACCACGCGAATGACCGATAGCCAGAATTGTCAGGCGCACGCCGCGTCAGGCCCGGCCCGGTGACGGCACGTTCCACATGCCTTCGAGATCGTAATAGTCGCGCACTTCCGGACGGAAGACATGCACGATGATCTCGCCCGCATCGACCAGCACCCAATCACCTTGCGCAGCGCCGGTGACGGGCCGCGTGCCATAGCCCTGCTCTTTCAGGCGGCGAGCCAGATGATCGGCGATCGAGGCCACATGCCGGGACGAACGGCCGCTGGCAATCACCGCGGCATCGCAAAGCGACGAACGGCCTTCCAGATCGATGGTGACGATGGCCTCGGCTTTGTCGTCTTCCAGCGAGGCGATGATGCGCTTCAGCAGATCGCTTTGCGGCGCGGGCTTGGCGGCTTTCGGCGCGGCGGCCTTCACAGCCTTTTTGGGCTTTGCCTTTACCTTGGACGGCGGCTTGGCGGATTTGCGGGGAGCAGCCTTGGCCTTGATCGGCTTGGATGCGGCTTTTTTGGTGGCGGCCTTTTTGACGGGCTTTTTGGCGGCTTTCAGGGGACTATCTCCAGCAATCGCGGCAAATCTAGCATGAGCCTGTCATCGGCCCAATAGGCGCAGCCGCGTGGCACTTTCGCTGTTTCGCGCCCCATCCAGCACCATCACCAGCGGTGGGCGCATGGATTCACGCACCTCTCGCACCATGCCGAAACGCCGCACCAGAGGCGCATTGAGCGCCGCCAGAATGCTGCCGGGCCGCTGGATCACCGCAATGGGAATATGACGGGCGATCTCGTCCCATCGCCGCCAGCGGCTGAATTGTTCCAGATTGTCGCTTCCCATCAGCCACACGAAATCGACATTCGGAAAGCGGCGTTGCAGGGCTTTCACGGTATCGACCGTGTAGATGGTGCCCAACTGCTGCTCCAGCGCGCTGACATGAATGGCGGGATCCCGCCCCGCGATCCGGCGCGCGCCGTCCAACCGCGCCGCCAAAGACGCCATCGAAGACTTGGCTTTCAGGGGATTACCCGGACTGACCAGCCACCAGACCGCATCCAGCCCCAGCCTCTTGCGCGCCGTTTCGCTGACATAGAGATGCCCGGCATGGGCAGGATTGAAAGACCCGCCCAAAAGGCCGATGCGAAGGCCGTCGGCAACGGGCCCGGGGGGCGCGATCCAGTTCAAGGCAAAGCCATCAGCGTTGCGCCATCAAGGGCGAACCTGGCCTGCGCCGCGCACCACATATTTGAACGTGGTGAGCTGTTCCACGCCGACGGGCCCGCGCGCATGCAGCTTGCCGGTGCCGATGCCGATTTCCCCGCCCATGCCGAATTCGCCGCCATCGGCGAACTGGGTCGAGGCGTTCCACAGCACAATGGCGCTGTCCAAGGCATTCAGGAAAATTTCCGCCGCGCGCTCATCATCGGTGAGAATGGAGTCCGTATGATGCGAGCCATAATGCTCGATATGCTGGATGGCGGCCTCCAGGCCATCGACCACCCGAACCGCAATGATCGCGTCCAGATATTCGGTGCGCCAATCGTCTTCACTGGCGGGTTTGGCAGCAGGAAAAACGCCCCGCACCGCTTCGTCACCACGGATTTCGCAGCCGGCCTTGGCCAGATCTTCCAGAATGGGAAGCCCATGGCTTTTCAGCACTGTGCGATCCAGCAGCAACGTCTCCGCCGCGCCGCAGACCGAAGTACGTCGCATCTTGGCGTTCAGAACAACCTTGCGCGCCATTTCCAAATCGGCGGCGGCATGGACATAGACATGGCAAAGCCCTTCCAGATGCGCCAGCACCGGCACCCGCGCTTCGCGCATCACCCGGCCGGTCAACCCCTTGCCGCCGCGCGGAATGATCAGATCGACCGCACCGTTCAAACCTTCCAGCATCAAACCCACGGCGGCGCGGTCGGTGTTGCGGATATATTGGATAGCAGCCTCGGGAAGACCGGCGGCCTTCAGGCCTTCCACCATCGCGGCGTGAATGGCGCTGGCGGAATGCAGCGAATCCGAACCGCCGCGCAGGATGGCGACATTGCCCGCCTTCAATGCAATGGCTCCCGCATCCGCGGTCACATTGGGGCGCGATTCATAGATGATGCCAATGACACCGATGGGCGTGGCGACGCGGGCGATGTCCAGGCCATTGGGCCGGGTCCAGCGCGCCAACTCGCGGCCATTGGGATCGTCTTGGCCCGCGACATCTTCGATTGCCTTGGCCATGGCTTCGATGCGGCTTTCCGTGAGCGCCAACCGGTCCTGCATCGCGGCGGCCATATTGTTGGCTTTGGCCGCATCCAGGTCCCGCACATTGGCGGCCAGGATTTCATCTTTGCGGGCACGGATCGCGCCCGCTGCCTTCATGAGGGCTTTGGTCTTGGTCGCGTCATCGGCTTCGCGCACGGCGCGCGCCGCTTCGCGCGCCGCCGCGCCGATCGCCATCATCTCCGCCGTCAAGGCATCATTCTTGTCGTGCAGGGTCATGGCTTTTCCGTCATTGCCAGATCGTCGCGATGGATCATTTCGTCCCGGCCACGATAGCCCAGAATGGCCTCGATTTCGACGGTGCGTTTGCCCGCGATCCGCTCTGCGTCGGACGCATTATAGGCCGTCAAACCGCGCGCAATTTCGCGCCCTTGCCGGTCCTTGACCAGCACGGTATCGCCCCGCTCGAAACGGCCATCGACCTGGCGGATGCCGGCAGGCAGCAGACTCTTGCCTTCGCTGAGCGCCTTGACCGCACCCTCGTCGATCATCAGCACGCCTTCCGGCTTCAGCCCGCCAGCGATCCAGCGCTTGCGCGCCAGGGTGGGCGAAAGGCTGGCGCGGAAAATCGTATGGCGCGCACCATCCGCAATCGCGGAAACCGGATTGAGGCTCTCACCTTTGGCGATGATCACATCGCAGCCCGCGCCGGTGGCGATCTTGGCGGCGATCAGCTTGGACGTCATGCCGCCGCGGCCCAAACCGGAAATGCTTTCTCCGCCCATCGCTTCGATTTCGGCGGTGATGGCGGGCACGTCGGCAATATGCGTGGCACTCGGATCGCGCGACGGATTGGCGGTGTAGAGTCCGTCCACATCGGACAGCAGCACCAGCTTGTCGGCGCCCATCATAGAAGCCACGCGCGCGCCCAGCCGGTCATTGTCGCCGAAGCGGATTTCCGCCGTCGCCACCGTGTCGTTTTCGTTGATCACAGGCACCGCACCCAGATCGAGCAACGTGTTCAGTGTGGCGCGGGCATTGAGATAGCGATGCCGTTCTTCGGTATCGCCCAAGGTCAAAAGAATCTGCGCCGCGACCAGATTTTCGCCCGCCAGAATATCGGAATAGGCCTGCGCCAGACGCACCTGCCCCGCCGCCGCAGCCGCCTGGCTTTCTTCCAGGCGCAGCACACCTTTGGGTAATTTCAAAAGATTGCGGCCCAGTGCGATGGAGCCGGACGACACCAGAATGACTTTCGCGCCCTGGCGGCGCAGCGCCGCCACATCGGCACACAAGGAAACCAGCCAGTCGCGCCGCAAGGTACCGCTGGCGCCGTCGACCAGAAGCGAAGACCCCACCTTCACCACGATCAGTCTGGTGTTGGAGAAGAGCCCGCTCATGGCACCCATTTTTCCTTGGCTGCCTTGATCGCCTTCATGGTCTTGGGTTTGCGGCGCTTGCGGATTTCCTTGGCGATCTCCCGCAGCACGTCTTCGATGCCGGCGCCGGATACACCGGAGATCAGATACACCTCCTGACCACAGGCTTTTTCCAGTGCGGCTTTTTTCTTCGTCAGCGCCGCTTTGGGAATGGAATCGATTTTGTTGAGCGCCACGATCTCGTGCTTTTCACTGAGCCCGTGACCATAGGCTTCCACTTCGCCGCGAACGACTTTGTAAGTCTTGACCACCGCATCGCCAGTGCCGTCCACCAGATGCAGAATCGTGTCGCAGCGTTCGGCGTGACCCAGGAAACGATCACCCAGCCCCACGCCTTCATGCGCGCCTTCGATCAAGCCGGGCAGATCGGCAAGCACAAAATCCGTTTCATCGATCTTCACCACACCCAATTGCGGCTCAAGAGTGGTGAAGGGGTAGTCCGCGATCTTGGGCCGTGCGGCGGAGACGCGGGACAGAAACGTACTCTTGCCCGCGTTGGGCATACCGATCAGACCGGCATCGGCGATCAGTTTCAGCTTGAGAATAAGCGTCTTTTCTTCGCCGGGCTGGCCGGGATTGGCATGACGCGGCGCCTGGTTGGTAGGGCTTTTGAAATGCGCATTGCCGAAGCCGCCATTGCCGCCGCGCAGCAGACGCACGCGTTGTCCAATCTCGGCCAGGTCGGCGATCAGAGTCTCGCCGTCCTCTTCATAGACTTGCGTGCCGGGCGGCACCTTCATGACCGCGTCGTCGCCATTGGCGCCGGTCATAACCTTGCCCTTGCCGCCTTCGCCATTCTTGGCCTTCACATGCTGCTGAAAGCGGTAGTCGATCAGGGTGTTGAGATTGTCGACCGCCTCGACCCAGACATTGCCGCCGCGGCCGCCATCGCCGCCATAGGGGCCGCCATACTCCATGAACTTCTCGCGCCGGAACGCAATGCAGCCATTGCCGCCAGCGCCGCTGGAGGCATAGACCTTTGCGATATCCAAGAACTTCATCGGCGGAGCCTTTCAAGCGGCCTTTTTCAGGAGGAAAGCCTCCCGCGTCAACATCATCTCATGGCACAGGACCTTCACGCCCCGGGCCATGCATTCGCGCATCCTGCTGCCATTGTGGCGGGCCCCCAGCTTGGCCAGAACATGGCCCGAAGCCGGGTTGTCGTGAAACCAGCCCGCCCAGACATGGGACGCGTCCAGCCTGTCGAAGGCAAACTGGGTCAAGGTGCGGGCCGCTTCGCTGGCATAGCCCACGCCCCAGAACGGCTTGCCCAGCCAGTACCCGAACTCCGGACCGGCCGCTTCCATATGCAGTCCGATCCCACCCAGAAACATGCCGTCTTTCTTGCGCAGGATGGTGAAGGCGTAGTGGCCGTCACCATGACGCCCGCGCTGGGCCACAAATTCTTCGGCATCGTCTTCGGTATAGGGATGCGGCACCTTCGCCAGATTGCGCGACACCGCATAATCGCCCAGCCACACCGTCATCGCTTGAATGTCGACGGGCCTGGGCGGCCGTAATATCAGTCTTTCACTCTCCAAAATGGACATGGCGTTTCCCCGCGTTTTTTGGCGAGGGAAACAAAAAAGGGAGATGGCGGACCATCTCCCTCGCATAATGGGCCGCCAATTTCTTGGCGGCCTATGTCTTCAGCCGCCTTATTCTGCCGCGATCTTCGCCGCCGGGTTTTGGGCGGTCGTCACGGATACGAACGTGCGACGCTTGAAACCGGTCTTGAAGGTCACGTTGCCGTCGCAAAGCGCAAAGAGCGTATGATCCTTGCCCATGCCGACATTTTCGCCCGGCCAGAACTTGGTGCCGCGCTGACGCACGATCACGTTGCCGCCGGAAATCTTTTCGCCGCCAAACAGCTTCACGCCCAAGCGCTGACCGGCCGAGTCACGACCGTTACGCGATGAACCGCCTGCTTTCTTGTGCGCCATGACTTATTCCTTGCCGGCCGAAATCGAGAGCACCTTCACGGCGGTGAAGTGCTGGCGATGGCCGCGCTTGCGATGGGTGTTCTTGCGGCGCTTCTTCTTGAAGGCCACGACCTTTTCGCCCTGGCCGTGCTCGAGAATCTCGCACTCGACCGAAGCGCCTTTGACCAGCGGCGCGCCCAGCTTGGGCTTGTCGCCGCCCAGCATCAGCACTTCGCCCAAGGTCAGCTTGGAGCCGACATCGCCCACAAGGCTTTCCACCTTGAGGATCGAATCCTTGGCAACCCGATACTGTTTTCCGCCGGTGCGGACGACCGCGTACATGGTCTAATTCCTTGAAATGAAACGGTTTTCCAGAAACGGCAGGTTCCCAGAGAGCGGCGCACTATACGGAAAGGCGCTTGCTGGTCAAGCCTCAGATGGACAAGGCTTTTGGCCCAGAAAATCAGGGCTCGATCACGGGCATCGCCCGGGTCTTTCGCATGCCGATTTTGGCCACCACGGCCGTGATCAGAAGCGCCACGCCTACCGTCACGGCCACCGTCTTGGCGCTGGAGACATTATAGGCGATCCGCGCCAGATCGTCGGTCGCTCCGTTCAGCAGCATGTTGAGCTGCAAAGCGTTTTCGATGGCGTCCAACAGCGCTCCCACCGGCGCCACCATTCCCGCCATCAGCACATAGCGGCGAAAGCGGCTTTTCCCGGGGGTGAAGCTTTCCGCCACCACCACGCTGGAGAGAAAGAAGCTGACCGCATAGAGCGGCATCAGAAGGTAATCCAGGCCCAGATCGAAGCCCGCCCGCACCGCATAGGGTTCCGGCGCCCAGGCCTGAAAGGCCAGGCGGAACTGGGCCGCCGTGGAAAGACTTTGCAGATCGGTGGTGGAAACCCCGGTCAGCGATTTCAGCCACAGATCCATGCCCGCCACCGCCGCAAGGACGATCAAACCCAAAACGGTTGACCACAGCCAGCCGCGATCCAGCGTGGATTTGGAGATGCGCATGGGACGTTCCGCTCTGCTATAAGCGCCGCATTATGCGGCCCCTCGGCGATATTCTCTACAATTTCCACTGGGTGGTGCCAGGCGAATGCGGCCGCATGGCCCAGCCTTGGGCCGGCGGCACGGGCCCTTTCCTGGAGCGGCGCGGCGCCCGGGCGCTGATCAATCTGCGCGGCCGCAACGACGATCTGTCCTGGTGGAAAAACGAGACCGGTGCCACCTCGGCCCGCGGCATCGCCCATCTGGATGCCATGCTGGATTCCCGCAAGCTGCCCACCCGCGCCATGCTGGTGCGCCTGATCGAAGCCTTTGACAGCGCGCCCCGGCCCTTTGTCCTCAAATGTTCGGGCGGGCAGGATCGCACCAGCTTTGCCTCGGCGCTGTATCTGATCCATCGCGGCGGCTGGGCGGCATTGGCGGAAGCGCGGGCGCAATATGCCCGTTTTCCCTATCTGCATTTTCCCAAGAAGCATCAGCGCTGGCTGAAACCGTTTCTGGATTTCGCCGCCGAGGATTCCCGGGGCTTGCCCTTGGCGAGCTGGATCACGGAGCATTATGCGCCGGACCGGCTGAAGACCTGGCTGGAAACGCACGGCATGGCCGACACCCATGGCGGCATTTTCCTGGTGCCGACACGCAGTCCGTTTCAGTGGTAGGCGGCATCACTCTCGCACCCGGCGTGATGTTGTGGCGGGAGAAATTCTCCAGGGACGAACAGATAAGGTTGCTGCGAGAGGTGCAGGCGCGGATCGAAGATGCACCTTTCTATCGCCCCGTGATGCCGGGATCGGGAAACCCATTCTCAGTCGAAGAAAGCAATCTGGGCACCTTGGGCTGGGTGTCCGACAAAAGCGGCTATCGCTATCAGGCCGCCCATCCCATCACCGCCGCACCCTGGCCCGCGATTCCCGAAGCGCTGATGTCTTTATGGCGCGAGATCGCCGCCGCGCCCGATCCGGAATGCTGCCTGGTCAATCTTTATCGCGGCAATGCCCGCATGGGGCTGCATCAAGACAAGGACGAGAAAGCGATGTCCGCGCCGGTGGTGTCTGTCTCATTGGGTGACGACGCCCTGTTCCGGATCGGCGGCACCGCACGCAAGGATCCCACAAGGAGCGTGAAACTGTCGTCGGGCGATGTGGTGATGTTTGGCGGCCCGGCGCGCCTCGCCTATCACGGCATCGACCGCATCTATCCGGGCAGCTCATCCCTGATCCCCGGTGAAGGACGCATCAACCTGACTCTTCGCCGCGTGCTGCCGGCATAAAAAAACCCGGTCTTTCGACCGGGCATGCCGGCATCGCCTTGGCGATGCGGCCATCAAAAAAAACGCCCGGCTTTTCAGCCGGGCGTTGAATGCGCCGTTACGCGCGTGGGTGCCTGGAGGGGATGACCTGCACCCGCGGAAAACAGGGTTCGGCTTGCGAGCGGGGGGCAGAGCTTGCCGGACCACACTGTCTTCCGAGATCAACCTATGCACGGAAGCCACACTTTTCAAGTTTTTTTGTTTTACAAATCTTTTAGCGTGACAGTTGCGAATATGTCATAGCTGTAACGCGGGGCCCGCAGCCGGAACAAGACCGGAACAGCTCGTCTATTTCGGCTTTTGGCCTGCATCCTTGGTAGGCGCGGCGAACAATCCGTCCGGCAAGGCGATCCCGGTCTGCACACCGCTCAGCGCCACGGTGGTCACGCCGCCCTGATTGTCCTTCACCATCCATTGCCGCAGCTCGATATTGGGAGAGGAAAAGACCAGAGTGATATTGCTCTGGCTGCGGGTGGTGTTGGCGCGGGCATGCACGATCAGCGATCCCGGCTGCTCCTCGATCCCCGTGACGGTGGGATTGTGGCGCAGATCGATATCCTTGTTCAGCAGAATATCGAGCGGGGTGTCCGACAAGGAGGTGCGGTCCACCGTGTTGAGACGGGAATTTTTCACATAGATGCTGCCATCCGTGGCCACGATCAGGACAGGGCTGGGCGGATTATAGGAAAAGCGCAGCTTGCCGGGCCGCGAAAGGCTGAATTCGCCCTGCGCCATGTCGCCTTCCGGGCTGAGCTGAATGAAATTGCTTTTCAAGGTGTGGATGGCGTTGAGATAGGCGCTGAGCTTGTCGAGCTTGGCCGCGTCGGCGGCGCTGTAGGTGCCCGGATAGCGCGAGGCGCCGCCCAACAGCGTGATGGCTGCAAACGCCGCAAGGATGGCGAGACGGCGCGAGATCGGGTTAAGGTCGTGCATTGCCGATCCAACAAACCATTTCACCCTCACCCGTGCAACCGCTCCCGATATCCGCATGACCATGCTTCCGCCATATTCCCGCATCTCGGTTCTGGGCGGCGGCGCTTGGGGCACGGCGCTGGCGATTGCAGCGATGACGGCCGGGCGCGAGACGCTGTTATGGGCGCGCGAAGACGATGTCGTGGCCGGCATCAATCAGGACTCTGAAAATAAGCGCTTCCTGCCTGGCGTCATGCTGCCAAAGACATTGCGCGCGACCGGCGCATTGAAAGAGGCCGCTGAGGCCGATGCCTTGCTGGTGGTGGTGCCGGCGCAGGTGTTGGCGGAATTCGCGCGCAATTTAGCGCCGCTCATCGCACCCGGCACGCCGCTGGTGATTTGCGCCAAGGGCATCGAAAAAAAAACCGGTCGGCTGGTGAATGAAGTGCTGAAGGATGCGATGACGGATGCGACCCTCGCCATCCTGTCTGGCCCTTCCTTCGCCCGCGATGTGGCGAAAGGATTGCCCACCGCAGTCACCATCGCCGCGGCGAGCGAGATCGCAGCGCGCCTGCAATCCAGTTTGAATTCACCGGCCTTCCGTCCTTATGCCAGCGACGACATCACCGGCGTGGCCTTGGGCGGGGCCGCCAAGAATGTCTATGCCATCGCCTGCGGCGTGGTCGAAGGCATGGGCTTGGGCGAAAATGCCCGCGCCGCTTTGCTGGCGCGCAGCTTCGCCGAACTGGCGCGGCTGGGCGACGCCTTGGATGCGAAGCCCGAAACTTTGATGGGCCTTTCGGGTCTGGGCGATCTGGTTCTTACTGCCACCAGCAAAAGCTCGCGCAATTTTTCCTTCGGCGTGGAATTGGGCCAGGGCAAAAGCGTGACCGAACTGGATGCGCCCGGCCATCCCTTGGCGGAAGGCGTGGCGACCGCGCCGGCTTTGGTGAAACGCGCGCGTGCCGAAGGGGTCGAGCTTCCCATCGCCGAAGCGATGGCGGATCTGCTCAGCGGCGCCCTGCCGCTGGGCGAAGCACTGATGCGGCTGATGAGCAGAAGGTTGAAAAGCGAATGAAGTACTGGCTGTTCAAAACGGAACCCGAAACTTTTTCCTGGGAGATGCAGAAGAAAAAAGGCGCCAAGGGCGAACCCTGGAGCGGGGTGCGCAACCACACCGCCAAGCAGAACATGCAGGCGATGAAAAAAGGCGACCTGGGCTTCTTCTATCATACCGGGGAAGAGAAAGCCGTGGTGGGCATCGTCGAAGTGATCGGCGAATACCGCCCCGACCCCACCGACGAAAAGGGCATTTTCGGCTTGGTGGATGTAAAGGCCGTGAAAGATTTTCCGAAGCCTGTGTCGCTGGCCGAGTGCAAAGCCAATCCCAAGCTCAAAAATATGAGCCTGGTAACCAGCTTTCGCCTGTCGGTTCAGCCGGTTACGGCGGAGGAGTGGAAGGTCGTCTGCGCCATGGGCGGGCTGAAGGCCTGACATAGACCTGACAAGGTTGCGGCAGGCCCGGTGATATTGTCGCTCCTGGAGCGGCGCGAAACACGCGCATCACAGGGAGCCGAACATGGCTGCACGCGACATTCTCACACTCAATACGCCGATGGCGGAGCGTATCATCCGCCTGCTTTACACCATCGCGCTGATTCTGATTGCCATCGGAACTTTGTTCGGCATCGGCCGGGGCGTGATGATCATGACCCACACGCCGATGCAACGCCCGGCGATCACATCAAATGCCAATCCGTCCGGCAACGCGGTGGCACCGCAACCCGGCACAGCCGCGCCGCAAACCGACGCCCAAAACGACCGGCGCGAATTCCGCGATCGCTGGCGGAACGATCATCGGGGCTGGTACGGCCGCCGTCACCACGGTCCCTTCGGCATGATGCCCCGCTCGCCCATGTTCGGGCTGTTGGTGATCATCGGTGCGCTGTTGCGCGGCTTGATCGGGCTTCTGATCGTTCGGGTGCTGGCGGAGATTGGTTTGGCGATCTTGGGAATGCCCAAGCGCTCTGTCGCTTAAAGATACTTACGCATAAACATATTGTAGGGCGCAAAGCCGTCGCGTTGATAAAGCGCGGCGGCTTTGCCGTTTCCAGTCAGCACGCCAATGATCAAAACCGTCATGCCGCGCTGGCGTGACCAGTCTTCGCAAGCCGCAATCAAGGCGCGGCCATGCCCCTGTCCGCGCGATGAGGCTTCGACAAACAATTCGGCAATGAAGCCATAGCGGCGCTCTTTCTTTTCCACGAACAGATCGCCGGCCTCTTCCACCACAAACGCCCAGCCGACAGCACGGCCATCCATTTCGGCGACGAACATCGCGCCGCGAGACGCGGCCTGGCCGCACACATCTGCCCAATGCTCGGCGGCGAAATCGGAATCGAGACGCCGATTGGCCTCAAATTCCTTTTCGAATTTCTGCAGGCCCCAGATAAAGGAAATGATCGCCGGCTCGTCATCCGGCAATCGCGCATCACGAATCGTCATGGTTTCAGCCGAGAGCTTTTACAATCTCTTCCGTCATCTTCTTGGCGTCGGCGAACAACATCATGGTATTGTCGCGGAAGAAGAGTTCGTTCTCGACGCCGGCATACCCCGAACCCATGCCGCGCTTGATGAAGAGCACGGTCTTGGCTTTTTCCACATCCAGGATCGGCATGCCGAAGATGGGCGATTTGGGATCGGTCTTGGCGGAGGGATTGGTGACGTCATTGGCGCCGATCACATAGGCGACATCGGCCTGGGCGAATTGCGAATTGATGTCTTCCAGCTCGAAGACTTCGTCATAGGGCACATTGGCTTCCGCCAGGAGCACGTTCATATGGCCGGGCATGCGGCCCGCCACCGGATGAATGGCGTAGGAGACTTTCACGCCTTCGGATTTCAGCTTGTCGGCCATTTCGCGCACGGCATGCTGGGCTTGGGCGACCGCCATGCCGTAACCCGGCACGATGATCACGCTGGACGCGTTCTTCATGATGAAGGCCGCGTCGTCGGCCGAGCCTTGCTTGACCGGCCGCGTTTCCTTGGTCCCGCCCGCCGCCGCGGTCTCGCCGCCGAAGCCGCCCGCGATCACCGACACGAAGCTGCGGTTCATGCCCTTGCACATGATGTAGGACAGGATCGCGCCCGACGAACCCACCAGCGCGCCGGTGATGATCAGAGCCGTATTCTCAAGCGTGAAGCCGATGCCCGCCGCCGCCCAGCCGGAATAGGAGTTCAGCATCGACACCACCACCGGCATGTCGGCGCCGCCAATGGGAATGATCAACGTGATACCGAACACGAAGCTGAGGATGGTGATCGCCCAGAAGGCCCAATGCGGCTGGTCCATGGTGAAATAGACGATCAGTCCGATGATCACGAGGAAGATCAGCAGATTGAGCAGATGCCGCGCAGGCAGGATGATCGGTGCACCCGACATGTTGCCATTGAGCTTGGCGAAGGCAATCAGCGAACCGGCAAAAGTGATGGCGCCGATGGCGACGCCCAAGGACATTTCCACCAAGCTCTGGGCGCGGATCGCACCTTCCGTGCCGATACCGAAGGCTTCGGGCGAATAGAGCGCCGCGCCCGCGGTCAACACTGCTGCCAGGCCGACCAGTGAATGGAATGCCGCCACCAGCTGGGGCATGTTGGTCATGGCGATGCGCTTGGCCATCACCGCGCCGATAGCGCCGCCGATGGCGATGCCGCCAATCACCAGGCCCCAGGTCAGCACGTCGGAAACGCCCGCCACCCACAAGGTGGTGAGCACTGCGATCAGCATGCCCAGCATGCCGTTGCGGTTGCCGGTGCGCGATGTGGCCGGCGAAGACAAGCCCTTCAACGCCATGATGAAGAGAACGCCCGCGACGAGATAAAGAAGGGCTGCGATATTGGCGCTCATTTCGCGCCTTTCTTCTTATACATCGCCAGCATGCGGGCGGTGACCAGGAAGCCGCCGAAGATATTCACCGACGCCAGGATCAGCGCGAAGAAACCTAATATTTTTGATGTCCACGCATTTTGAGGCGAAGGTTGCGCATCGTACTGGTCTATTCCGGTGAACCCGATATGCGTAGCACCGGTTGCTTTCGCATCAGCCAGAACCTTTGCGAGTGCTCTGGCGGACTCTTCTGCTGAATGCCCCTCCATCGAGGCGCTCTTGCCAATTCCAGATTGCGCACCGCCATAATACACAGGCACCGCCACCGCGATCAGCGCGCCCACGATGATGACCGAGGAAATGGCGTTGGTGACGCTCATCAGCGGCGTATGCAGCGCCGGCGTCACGCCCCAGACCACGAAATAGCCGACAAAGATCGCCAGCACGAATATCGAAAGCCGGAATACAAAAGGATCGATCGCTTCCATGATTTATCCTTTGACGGCGGGGTGAACGACTTCTCCGTCTTTGGTCACCAGCGCCCCCTTGACGATCTCGTCATTCCAGTCGATCGCCAGCGCGCCTGTCTTCTTGTCCACCAGCAGCGACACGAAATTGAACAGGTTGCGGGCATAGAGCGAGGAGGCATCCACCGCCAGCCGGCCCGGCAAATTGGAATAGCCCATGATGATCACGCCATGGACCTCCACCACTTCGCCGGCCTTGGTCAGCGGCGTGTTGCCGCCCGCTTCCGCCGCCAGATCCACGATCACCGAACCCGGCTTCATGGTCTTGATCATCTCTTCCGACACCAGCACGGGCGCCTTGCGGCCCGGGATCAGCGCGGTGGTGATGATGATGTCTTGTTTCTTGATGGTCTCGGCGATCAGGGCTGCCTGCTTGGCCTGATACTCCGCCGACATTTCCTTGGCATAGCCGCCAGCGGTCTGGGCGTTCTTAAATTCTTCGTCCATCACGGCGACGAAGGTGCCGCCCAGCGATTCCACCTGTTCCTTGGTGGCGGGCCGCACATCGGTGGCGCTGACGATGGCGCCCAAACGCTTGGCGGTGGCGATGGCCTGCAGCCCCGCCACGCCCACACCCATTACCAGCACGCGGGCCGGGGCAATGGTGCCCGCCGCCGTCATCATCATCGGCATCGCCCGCCCAAAAGTGGCAGCGGCATCGATCACGGCCTTGTAACCGGCAAGGTTGGATTGGGACGACAGCACGTCCATCGACTGGGCCCGGGAAATGCGGGGCAGGAACTCCATGGCGAAGGCGGTGGCGCCCTGCCCGGCCAAAGTGGCGATGGCGGCTTTTTCGGTATGGGGCGCCAGCATGGCGGCAACCACGGCGCCCTTTTTCAGGAGGGCGCTTTCGGCCGCATTGGGACCGCGCACCTTCAGGACGATGTCGGCATCGGCCAGGGCGGCGCGGGCGTCGGGCGCGATGGCGGCGCCGGCGGCGGCATAGTCGGCATCGGCGATGCGCGCATACGCGCCCACGCCGGCTTCCACCGTCACGTCAAGTCCCAAGCCTTTGAATTTCTTTACAGATTCCGGCGTCGCGGCAACCCGCGTCTCACCTGGAACCGTTTCTCTGGGGATTGCGAGTTTCATCCCCAGCCCCCGACCCTTAACCGTGGGTCCGGAAGATGGCCAGGAAGACCATGATCAAGAGGCAGAAAGCCGTCGAATATTTGACGAAAGTAACGAACCCCGCCCATGCCCGTTGATGTTGGCTGATATCCATCGAGCCGGGCGTGAAGTGATCGTCGTGGTCGGACATGGGATTCGCTCTCGGAAAGAGGCGGCAATATAGCAAACCGAAGCTTCCGGGCAATGGGACGTCCGGGCCAGACAGCCAGTTGCGACAATGTTCCCCCGCGGCCGAAAACAGGCCATGGAATCAGGCACGCCACGCGATCCAGCCGCCATGCGCCTGGGCGACCGCCAGCACCCGCGGCTCGGCACAACCGCCATCATGCCGCGTCAGGGTCAGGGCATAATCCGTTCCGTCCGATTCGAACGACAGATGCCAGAGGGGACAGCCCGCCGCTGCCAGAATGGCTGCCAGCGCCTGCTTCATGGCGGCGGAAAATTGATAGACCGCGATGGTGTGATAAACGCAAGCCGTTGCTTGTGGCGGCACCCTGGCCAGCACATCTGGCAACAGCGCCAGCGCATCTCCATGCAATATTTCAGGCGGATTTCTGCGGTGAAGCGCGATGGCGCGGTCCAACCGGTCCAGGCGTTGCGGCTGATCCGGCCACACCAGGGCCCTCAGCCAATCCCGGTCGTCCGGATCGGATAGATCGACGGGATTGAGCTCCAATCCGATGCGGCCGGCGATAATGGGCGGCGGCTGCAAGGGCGGCATGACATCGCCTCGCACCTCGCACTCCAACACCAGCGGTGCATCGGGCGCGATCTCCGTCGCCACGGCGCCCGCCCGGCGATAGCGCATGCCATAGCGATCCCAGATCATGTTGAGCCCGGCGCTGGGGCCGATTTCGATCATGTGCAATGGTGCGGGCTCCACCTGCGCCAGCGCCGCGAAGCCAGGGCGCAACACGCAAGATCGCGCGGCTTCATTGGTGTTGGTGACCCGCGTTTCCACCAGCGCCGCCACATCATCCGCATGCGCTACAACAAAGTCCCGGAACGCAGGAAAAGCGTCGCCGCCTCCGGCCCCGCCCAGTGTCGCATAGAAATTCCGGAGCGGATGTTGGATGCCCCGCAACAGCAGAAAATGCACGGCGGCCAACAAAAGATTGGCGTGGGGTTGTCCGGGCCGCCCTCGCGCCGCCAGTGCCTTCAGTTCCGGATCATTATCGATCGCTAGCGCCAGGCTTTCATATAGGGGCGAACCGAGATGGCGGGCTTCGGCCGCAAAACGGCGCCAATAGGATTTTTCCCCGTCATTCATGGCCTTTGCACCGATTCATCCTTCCTTAAGCATAGCGATCCTTGTCCCGGACAAGGACAGACTTAAACCCCCCATTTACCGGCCATGCGCAGAATGCACCCTGCTCAAAATTGGAACAGCGGACATGGCGCAGACCATTCTTGTCGTGGATGACGATCCGGTACAGCGCCGTTTGCTGGAGACCGCGATCACGCGCAGCGGCATGACGGTCGTCACCGCGCCCGGCGGCCAACCCGCGCTGGATCTCATCCATGGCGTGCGCGGCGAACAGATCACCCTGATGCTGCTCGACCTGGTGATGCCCGACATGGGCGGCATCGAAGTCCTCACCAAGCTGCGTTCCACCAATCCCGACCTGCCGGTGATCGTGCTCACCGCCAAGGGCGGCATCGATTCCGCCGTGGAAGCCATGCGCGCCGGCGCCAACGACTTTCTGGTCAAACCTGCCAGTCCCGAACGCATCGCGGTCTCGATCCGCAACCAGCTCAAGATCGGCACCCTGTCGGGCGAAGTGAAGCAGCTGAAGAAAAAGACGGACAACCGCCTCTCCTTCGACGATCTGATCGCCGAAGCCCCGGAAATGAAGCAGGTGTTCCGCCTGGGCACCCGCGCGGCGCAGTCCGACATCCCGATCCTGATCGAAGGCGAAAGCGGCGCCGGCAAAGAATTGATCGCCCGCGCCATCCAAGGCACTTCGGCGCGCGCCGGCAAGCCTTTCGTCACCGTCAATTGCGGCGCCATTCCGGAAAACCTGATCGAGTCGATCCTGTTCGGCCATGAGAAGGGCTCCTTCACCGGCGCCTCCGACAAGCATCTGGGCAAATTCCAGGAAGCCGATGGCGGCACCCTGTTCCTGGACGAAATCGGCGAACTGCGCCTGGACATGCAGGTGAAGCTGCTGCGCGCTTTGCAGGAAGGCGAAGTCGATCCGGTGGGCTCCAAGCGCCCGGTAAAAGTGAATGTGCGCATCATCTCCGCCACCAACCGTGATCTGGGCCAGATGGCGCGAGAGGGAAGCTTCCGCGAAGACCTCTATTACCGTCTCAACGTCTTCCCCATCCTGGTGCCGTCGCTGCGCGACCGCGCGGGTGACATCGCGCCGCTCGCCCGTCATTTCATTTCCCGCTTCGCCGCGGAAGAAAACAAACCGGTGGCGGGTTTGACCCCGCAAGCCGCGCAGCTGATCCAGAATTTCACCTGGCCCGGCAATGTGCGTCAGCTGGAGAACACCATCTTCCGCGCCGTGGTTTTGTGCGACGGCGCCATGCTGGATGTCTGCGACTTTCCCCAGATCGCTGCGGCCATGGGCGTTGAAGCGATGGCGCGCCAGAGTTTTACCGCGCCGATGCCGGCCGTGAACGCATCCGCACCCGCGCTCTCGATGCATTCGCCTTATGCGCTGCCCGTGACCGATGCCAGCGGCCATATCCGCAAATTCGAGGAACTGGAATCCGAGATCATTCGCATGGCAATCGGCCGCTACGAAGGCCATATGTCGGAAGTGGCGCGGCGGCTGGGTATCGGCCGCTCGACGCTCTATCGCAAGCTGAAGGAATTCGGCTTGGAAGGCGATGTCGCGCCGGAAGCGTCCGAGGCCGCACGCAAGGCGAGCTGAGGCGCGACGCGTCTCAGCGCATATCCAACGCGGTGAGATACAGATCCAGTATCGCTTCCTGTTCCTGGAAATCGGCCTTGTCGAGTTTCCGCATCCGCACGATCTGGCGCATGATCTTGGTGTCGAAGCCTGTGCCCTTGGCTTCGGAATAGACTTCGCGGATGTCGGCGGTGAGCGCATTGCGCTCTTCTTCCAAACGCTCGATCCGGTCGATGAAGGACTTCAGATGTTCTTTGGCGAAGCCGGATTTGGCCATGATGAAACCTGCGGAATTTTGGAGAAAAATTGAGCGGCGCGGACCCTAGCCGCGCGCGGCACAGGACGCAACGCGGTGCGAATTTCTAGCTGTGAGTCTTCTGGGATTGCGCGAACGCCGCCTGCTGCTCCGGCGTCGCATCCTTTTGATACTTCTTCTTCCATTCGGCGGGCGCCATGCCATAGACCAGGCCGCGCGCCTGGTCTTTTTCCAGCACAATGCCTTTCTCGGCGGCGGCTTCCCGGTACCAATCGCCCAGGCAATTGCGGCAGAAGCCGCTGAGATTCATCAAATCGATATTCTGAACATCCGTGCGCTCGCGCAGGTGCCGCACCAGGCGGCGGAACACGGCGGCTTCCAATTCGGTCTCGGTGTCCATCTATCGCTCCATTTCCGCCAGCGCGGCGTCGAGAATGGGTTTCAGCCGCACGGCAAACGCTTCGGCCTTTTGCCGGTCGGCCAGAAAATCCTGCCGCATCTCGATCAGCACATTGGCATGGCCGGTCCTGGTGCCGTGCGTGTCCAAGGTATCGCCTTCCAGCGCGCCTGTATAAGGCTCATTATCGCCCACGCTGAAGCCTGCCAACGCCAGGTGCTTCATCAGCGGCCGCGCCAGACGCGCATCACGGCCATAAAGCACGCCCATCTCCCAGGGCCGCTTCACGCCCTTCCAGGCCGGCGTGAAGGAATGAATCGAAACCAGGATCGCACCGGACCCGATGTGTGAAACCTGATCGCGGATCGCGGCATGGTAAGGCGCATGAAAGCGCTGAAGCCGCCGCGCCACTTCCGCCGCATCGGCATTGCGGTTGCCCGGCACGACGCTGCCATCCGACAATTTCATCACCAGGGTGGGATCGTCGGCGCCGCGATTGAGATCGATCACGAGCCGCGAGGCAGTTCCCATGAGGGCGGGCGCACCATAAGCCTCGGCCAAAGCCTGCGTCACGAACGCGGCGCCGATATCATAGGCGATATGGGTCTCGAACAAGGGGGCGGGCAGGCCCAATCCGTCATAATCCGGCGGCACTCTGTTCGATGCATGATCGCACAGAAAGAGCAGCTTGCTTGTCCCGCCTGGCGCGGGCGGGATCAGCGTGAAGGGCGCATCCATGACCGGCGGCTTTTAAAAGCCGGAACCCGCCTTCGCAAGCGCGCCCTTGACGCGGGCGGCCCCGCGCAACCAAATGAGCGCCATGCGCCCAATGCTGCTTCTGGCCATATTGACGGTGCCGGCCGCGCTTTCGGCCACGCCGGCCTTCGCCGATTTCACCATCTGCAACAAAAGCCAGCTGGCGGCCCGGGTTGCGCTGGGCCGCTTCGATGGCACGCATTGGACCAGCCAGGGCTGGTGGACCGTTGCGCCGAAAACCTGCACCAAGCTTTTGAACGGCCCGCTGCAAGCGCGCTATTATTACCTCTACGCGAACGATGGCTTCGGCGGCAGCTGGGAAGGCCGGACCCGCTTCTGCACCGGCGTGGAATCGAATTTTCTGTCGCCCGGACGGAGCGATTGCTCGCTGCGGGGCTTGGATCAGCACGGCTTCTTTGAAGTCGATACCGGCAAGTCGCCCGACTGGACGCAAACATTGTCCAACTGAGCTTGCCGCAGGAAAGGTGCCAATGAGACGCCAGCGCAAGACCAAGATCGTGGCGACCCTGGGTCCGGCCTCCAACACGCCGGAGATGATGGCGGCCCTGTTTGACGCGGGCGCCGACGTCTTCCGCATCAATATGAGCCACACCCCGCACGTGCTTTTGAAGCGCATGCATGGCGATCTTCGGGCACTGGGCGAAGCCAAGGGCCGGCCCATCGGCATTCTGGTCGATCTGCAGGGCCCCAAGATCCGGCTGGGAACGCTGACGGGCGGCCCGCGCACGCTTAAGGAAGGCGAAAGAATAAGACTGGTGCTGGGCGAAACCAGCGGCGATGCGAATGAGATTCCCATTCCCCATCCCGAAATCTTCCAGGCCATCAAGCAGAAGCATGCGCTCCTGATCGATGACGGCAAGGTGCGCCTGCGCCTCTTGAAGCGAGCCGACGCTTATGCCGATGCGGAAGTTGTGGTGGGCGGCGAAATCAAGGACCGCAAAGGCGTCAACATGCCCGACACTTTGCTGCCCATGTCCGCGATCACGCCCAAGGATCGCAACGATCTGGATGCCGCCTTGGAATTGGGCGTGGATTGGGTGGCGCTGTCTTTCGTCCAGCGGCCCGAGGACATCGCCGAAGTGAAAAAGATCGTGGCGGGCCGCGCGGGCGTGCTGGCCAAGATCGAAAAGCCCAAAGCGCTGACATGCCTGGACCGCATTCTGGAATTGTCCGACGCGCTGATGGTGGCGCGTGGCGATCTGGGCGTGGAGTTGCCCCTGGAATCCGTGCCCGGCGTGCAGAAGCTGATCACCCGCGCCGCGCGCAAGGCCGGCAAGCCGGTGGTGGTGGCGACCCAGATGCTGGAATCCATGATCCAGTCATCCACCCCCACACGGGCCGAAGTCTCCGACGTCGCCACCGCCGTTTATGATGGCGCCGACGCGGTGATGCTGTCGGCGGAATCCGCGGCGGGCGCGCATCCCATCGAATCCGTGACGGTGATGGATCGCATCGCCGCCAAGGTGGAATCCGATGCATTGTATCAAAGCGCGATCGACGCCCAGCGCAATCCGCCCGAAGCCACCACGCCGGACGCGATCATGGCGGCGGTGCATGAAGTGACCCAAACCATCAACGCCAAAGCGATCATCTGCTGGACCAAATCCGGATCGACCGCGCTGCGCGCCGCCCGCGAACGCGCCCAGGCACCAATCCTCGCCATCACGCCCAGCATCGACACCGCGCGACGTCTGTCACTGGTCTGGGGCCTGCATTGCCTAACCTCGGGCGAAGTCACCAACCTGGATGAAATGGTCGATCAAGCCATCGCCTTTGCGGAACGCGAAGGCTTCGCGCAATCCGGCGAGCGCGTGGTGATCACCGGCGGCGTGCCGTTGGGCGTGACGGGCACGACGAATATGTTACGTGTCGCGATGGTCGGCGCCCGATAATTTATTTCCCCCTCCCCCTTCGCACGCTCGAGAGCGTGCTACGGGACCTCCCCCACCAGCATGCTACGCATGCGCGGGGGAGGCGGGCCCGTGTGCGCTTCGGCAAGACTTCGGATTAAATTCCTTGCCCCTCGACCGCTTTCTCCAACGCCTTCGCGCGTTCGGCGGCGAGGTGCAGTTGCGGATCCAGCGCCAGCGCGCGGCGATAGAGTTTGAGCGCACCCGGCTTGTCGCCATAATCTTCCAGCATTTCGCCCAACTCGGTCATCGCCGCGAAATGCCGGGGATTGGCCGCGATGGCTTTCTGCAGCGAAATCATCGCGCCTGCGTCGTCGCTGGCCGCCTGCTGCATCCGCGCCCGCATTCGCCAGCCTTCGGCATAACGGGGCGCGACTTTGGTGACGGACTCAATCAATGTGCGCGCAGTGGCATGATCCGCCTGACCCAATGCCGATCCCGCCCGCGTCATCAACAGATCGATGCTGGGACTTCCCGAGGCGCGGAAGAGCTGAACCAATTTGTCTTCGATGGGTTTGGCGGTTTCGGCCGAGTCCGCTTTTTTGAGTTCCGCGAACAATTTGTCTTCGGCGCTGGGTCCGGCGGCGAACGCCGCGGACGGGCCAAGAAGCGGCGTCAGCAACAATGCGGCAATCAGAACGCGGTTTCGCATGGGGAAAAGTCTAGTCTCCCCCACGCACCGCTGTCATCAAATGGAGTTAGCCCTGACGAGCCTTGAAGCGCGGGTTCTTCTTGTTGATCACATAGACCCGGCCTTTGCGGCGGATGACGCGGCAGTCCTTGTCACGCTTCTTGAGCGACCGGAGGGAATTGCGAACCTTCATGACACTGCCTTTTGACGTCGATCAGGCAGCGTGGGCCACCCGCAAAGAGGCGCGGAAGCTATGCGGGCGGGGAAAAGCTGTCAACCGCGGAAAAACCCAGGATTTCCGCCAAAAATGGCCAGGAATTCCTCAGAATCGGTGCTAAAAAGGGGGATGCGCCGTTTCGCCCGCCTTTTCGCCGCCGCCAGCCTGATGGGCCTGGCCGCCTGCGCCACCAAGCCCCGCCCCCTTCCCGCTCTGGCTCCCCCAGCCCGGCCAGCTGCTCAAACGCCCGTCCCGGCGCCCAGGCCGGTGGCCGGCGGCGATGAGAAATTCCAAGCCTTTGTCAGGGACTTTCAGGCCACCGCCCTTGCCCGCGGCGTGACGGTGGAGACTTACGCCAAGGCGATGACCGGCATCGCTCCCATCGCCACCATCAACTCCATCATCGCCGAGCAGCCGGAATTCGTGCGCCCGGTCTGGGCCTATGTGGACAGCGCGGTTTCGCAGCGGCGGGTCAATGATGCCAGATCGCTGCTCAATCAGAATGCGGCGCTGCTCGCGAACATCGAGGCGCGTTATGGCGTGCCCCGCGAAATTCTCACCGCGGTCTGGGGCATGGAAACCGATTATGGCCGCGACCAGGGCAGCTACAATCTCTTCGCGGCGCTGGCGACCCAGGCCTATGACGGCAATCGCCAAGGGTTCGCGCGGCGGGAACTGATCGCCGCTCTCTTGCTGCTGCAACAGAATGACTATGTGCCTGCTGAGATGGTGTCGTCCTGGGCGGGCGCATTCGGGCAGACGCAATTCATCCCCTCGACATTCTTCAAATATGCCGCCGACGGCGACGGCGATGGGAAAATTGATCTATGGCACTCTACCGCCGACGCGCTCGCGTCCACGGCGCAATTGTTTCAACGCGAAGGCTGGCAAGCGGGGAAACCCTGGGTCTATGAAGTCAGCCTGCCGAAAGACTTTGCGTATCAAGACGCCGACCTCGGCACGCTCAAGCCTTTGTCCGAATGGTCCGCGCGTGGCGTGACGCTGTTTTCCGGCGGCGCTTTGCCCGCTGGCGACGATATGGCGGCGCTCTATCTGCCGGCGGGCGCCAACGGCCCGGCGCTGCTGACGATGAACAATTTCCGCATGATCATGAAATACAACAACGCCGCCAGCTACGCCCTGGCGGTCGGCCTTTTGGCGGACCGGGCGATGGATCGCCCGGGGATTCAGGCGCCCTGGCCACGCAGCGAAAAGCCTTTGTCCCGCGCCGAGCGTTTGCGCTTTCAGACCGATCTGGCGGCGCTAGGATATGACGCGGGCGAACTCGACGGATTGCTAGGGCGCAAGACACGCGCCGCCTTGCGCCAGTATCAAGCTTCTCGCGGCCTTATCGCGGACGCCTATCCGACCCAGGCAATGCTGACCTTGCTGGACAGCGACGCCGCCAAGGCGACAACGAAGATTGATTAAGGCTTGAAGTCCGGGCAATCCACGCGCCCGACATTGCCATCCGCGCCCGGCGTGAACACGCATTGGCCCTTTTGCCGTCCGGCGGAATCGTAAAGATCGATGGCCCAATCCGCATCACGCCGCGTCATCATCAGAAAACCGAACCCGCCCACTGACAAGCCGTCTTTGACGCCGACGCCGGAGCGGCCCTGAAAGATCGCGCCTTTCAGATCGGCCGGCGTGATGTCGAGATTGTCGCCGCCATTGCCGGCCACGATCTGCGGCGGCACCGCGCCGTCATAATTAATCGCCTCGAAGGTATGGATGTGTCCCGACAGCATCAGCGCGATGTTGGACGGCAAAGGCGTCTTGCTGGCCGCAGCGATGATGGTGGCGTTGCCGCCGATGGGAATGTTGAGCGGCCCGGAAATCGCCGCCCAGATTGGACGGTGACCGACATACCAGACGGGCGCAGGAATATTCGCCAGGTCCTGGAATTCCTTTTCGTAAATGGGAACCAGCTTGTCATCGATGCTGGTATCCGGCGCATCGGCATTGTCCATCGCCGCCAACGTCACGCCACCCAGGGGCACCATGAAAGGCGCCAGATGCGGATTGCAGGGCGCGGCAGGATCGAAGACGTCTTGTCCCAGCAATCTCAGGAAACCCAATCCTGCCCGCTGACAATCTTCGTGATTGCCGCGCAGGATCACCCAAGGCGCGGCCGCCAGCAGCGGCGCGGCGGGTGCAAAGAAATCGGCAATCCAGCTGGGCCAATTGTCGCCCGAGGGCGAGCCTTCGCATCCCTTGTTGCCCGGCGGGCACGGCTCTTCGCGGTACATATAGTCCCCGACATGAACGACCAGATCGGGCTTGAGCTTCGCTGCCGCCGCTGCGACGGACGGAAAGGGCCAGGCCGCCGGATCGTTGCAGGCCTGCAGCGCCCCGCCTTTGATGCGGCACCCCGTGTCGCCCAACACCAGAATGCGATTGGGAACTTGGACCGGCAGCGGCACCGCCAAGTCATTGACGGATGCGCTGATGGAACCTGCGGGAACCGGCGCAAAGCAGGTCAGCGGAAACGCGCCATTTTCGCGCGCACGCACTGTCATGGGCACGTCGCCCTTGTCGCTTTTCAAGATCGGGCAGGATTTATCGCTGGTGAGCGCGCGGGCCTCATAACCGCCTCCGGCAATGGCCTGGACCCACGCCTGGGTTTCAGCCCGTACCGGCAGGGCTGCCATGCTCAAAATCGCTACAAATATGAAATTCCGCATGGAAGCCGCCTTTATCGCGAAAGCACAGTGCATGCGCGGCATGACATTTGGTATCTCTTACGCTGTATAAAGATAGCGTAAATTAAAAACCTTTGTCACAAGGTCCCCCTCGAAGGGATTTGACCGTGCCACGCGTACTGACAGAAACAGACATTGCAGGCTTCCGCGAGCGCCTCTGCGAACTCGCCACGCGCATCTATGTCGAGCGCGGCCCTGAAAATTTTAACATGCGCCTGTTGGCGTCCGAGCTGGGCGTCAGCGCCATGACGCCCTACCGCTACTACAAGGACAAGGAAGAGATCCTGTCCGCGATCCGGGCGCGAGCGTTCAACCGCTTCGCCGACCAGCTGGAGCGGGCCATCGAAAGCGCCGACACGCCGCCCGAGAAAAGCATGGCGGTGGGCAAGGCCTATATCCGCTTCGCGCTGGAGGAGCAGACCTGCTTCCGGCTGATCTTCGATTTCGCCGAACCCAAGAAAGGCACGCCGGTTCCGGAACTCGCCGCCGCCGAAGCCCGCGCCAAGGCGACCATGACCACCCATGTCCGCATGATGGTGAAGGAAGGCTATTTCAAAGGCGACCCCGAGCTGATCGGCCACGTCTTGTGGGCGGGCCTGCATGGCGTGGTGGTGCTGCATTTGTCCGGCAAGCTTTACGGCGACATCGACCTGTTCAAGCTGTTGGACGAAGTGCGGCGTGTGCTGCGCGGCGCCTACGCCGTCAGAGAGCCCGCTTTATCGTAATCCGCCAGATGCGCCCCACACCCGGCAGCGCCGCCAGATTGGCATAGGTGTCGGCGTCGGGCGTGAAATAGCGCGTGTCGGCCAGATTGTTCACATTCACGTCCGCTTCCCACAATCCCATCCGCAGAAACGCCGACATGTTCAAGGTGACATAGGACGGGAACGTAATCGGCTGCGGCACCGTCTGGGCCGTGTGCGAAACATACGTTCCGCCAAAAGTCGCGCCCCAATTCTGTTCGTCGCTTGTGTAGGTGAGATAAGGGCTGATCACGGCATGCGGGATCAGCGCATATTCGTAATCGCCGCCCTTGCCCGGCAAGCCTGAGAAATCGAACGCGACATAGCTGCCGCCGAAACCATTGGCAGGCGATACGCCGGCATCGCGCGCCGGAATATACGCGAAGCTATGATCGGGGCCTTTCACGATGGTGTGCTGCAAGCTGCCCGCCAGCGTGGCGCTGAGATTGCCGTTCATCACATAACGAAGTTCCGCCTCGCCGCCTTCCGAGCGCGTGCCCCGGACATTGGTGATGCCCAGGCCCTGCTCCAGCTGGGTGCGCTCTTGCCGGTACCAGGCGACCGATCCCACCAGGTGCGAATCGAGGAACGCGAATTTCACGCCCGCTTCATTGAGGAAGGACGAAGACAGCCAGGCATCGCTGGCCAACAGCGATGTCGCGACCTGGGATGCCTGGCCAATTTCGATGGCGGAGGATTTGGCGTTGGTGACATAGGGGATCAGGCCCCAATCGGTTTTGTAGCTGAGGCTTGCCGAGTAAGTGAGTGCGCCTTTGCCGGCACGCGCGTCCGGTAGTTCGAACGCCATCACGCCCTTGTCCACCGAACGGACATTGTAGGCGTCGTAGCGCCCGCCCAAAATCAAATCCAGACGGTTGTCCCAGGCAATGTCGGAGGTCACGAACAGTCCGGCATCGCCGGTCGTGGTGCGGACGTCACTTTCCAGCACAGTGGGATCCGAAGCTTGGAATTCACGTGACTTGAAGTCGCGGC
>JADMIO011403844.1_pt1 | contig 68122 bp, 70 predicted proteins | sample 8958161 | NCBI WGS metagenome assembly JADMIO01 (sample SAMN16585339, study PRJNA669376) | soil metagenome | isolation source: Crop rotation soil | place: USA: Cullars Rotation, Alabama | collected 2011 | reverse complement strand
CGACTTCAAGTCACGTGAATTCCAAGCTTCGGATCCCACTGTGCTGGAAAGAAGGTCACGGTCAGCGTGTAGGTGCCGTCGGCCGTGCTGGTCGACTGCATGTAGAGCATGCCCTCGACGCCGTTCACCTGCTGCTCGATCGGCAGCGCCACCGTGTCAATGATGGTGCGCGCGCTCGCGCCCGGATAGCGGGTCTGCACCTGCACGGTCGGCGGCACGACGTCCGGATATTGCGCGACCGGCAGCCGCAGCAGCGAGACCGCGCCGATCACGATCATCAGGATCGCGATGACGTTGGCGAGGACCGGGCGCTCGATGAAGAATTTCGAGAGCATGGCGCTACTTCGCCGCTTCCGGATCGACCTTCTGGCCCGGGATGGCGCGGACCATGCCCGCGACGATCACCCGGTCTTGCGCCGTCAGCCCCTTTTCGATGACCCGCAACTCGCCGCGCAGCGGCCCGGCTTCGACCTTGCGCTGGGAAACAACGTTCTGTGCATCGACCACCAGCACATAGCGGCCGGCCTGATCGGAGCCGAGCGCGACGTCCGGCACCAGCAGCGCGTTTTCCTCGTTCCACGGGATGCGGACACGCACGAAATAGCCGGGCAGCAGCATCCGATCGTCGTTCTGCGCGACCGCCCGCAGGCTCGACGTGCCGGTGGTCGGATCGATGTTCGGCGAGACGTAGTCGAGCGTGCCCTTGTGCGTATAGCCACCTTCGATCTGAAGACCGAATTCGACCGGCAGACCCTTCAGGTCCGCGATGGTCAAGCGGCGCTGGGTGATGTCGGCCCGCGCTTTCTGAACGTCACGCTCGTTGGCGGTGAAATTCACCCAGATCGGATTCATCTGGACGATCGAAGCAAGCACGGTCGCCGTGCCGTTGGCGCCGACCAACTGGCCGACCGACACCTGGCGGGAGGTCACGATGCCATCGAAGGGCGCGAGCACCTGGGTATAGCTGAGATTGATCTCGGCCTGCTTGGTGTCGCCTTCGGCCTGCTGGAGTTTTGCCTGACTGGAATTGCGGGTCGCGGTCGCGGCGTCGAGCTGCGCCTGGGCGCTGACCTGTTTGGTGACGAGCTCCGACATGCGCGAGAAATCGGCCTGTGCCTGGTCGAGCGTCGCCTTCATGCCGGCCTGCGCAGCCTGCGCCTGCTGCAGCTTCACCTGATAGGGCTCGGGCTCGATCACGAACAGGACCGTTCCCTGCTTCACGAAGTCGCCGTCGTTGTAGGCGATCTTCTGGACGAAGCCTTGGACGCGGGCGACGAGGTTGGTGGAATTGATCGACGCGGTGCTGCCGGTCGATTCAAAATAGCGGGTGATCTTCTGCTGGGTGGGCGGCGCGACCGTCACCTTCGGCGGTGGCGGGGCGACGTAGGTATTGTTTTGTCCGCAGGCCGCCAGCAATACCGCAGCCGCGGCCGGAATGAACACACGACCGCGTCGAACGCTCCACAACATGGCCTTGTCGCCTCCCACCGGGACAGATTCCGGGCCCCAGAAACCATACCCTTACGGCACGCGCCACTGAGAAATTACGACAGCGGCGCTACCCGTCCGGAGCAGGGAGGTCACTTCGCGCCGGCTGTCTCCAAAATGCGCACCATCTCGGCATAACCGCGCCCGCGCGCGAGCCCGAGTGGCGTCGTGCCGCGACCATCCGCGATGTTGACATTGGCCCCGGCGGCCACGAGCGCGCGCAGGGTTTCGGTGTGGTTGCGGCCGCCGTCGCCCAGCACGATCGATTCGATCAGCGCGGTCCATTTGAGGTTGTTGACGTGGTCGAGCGGAGCCTTGGCGGCGATCAGCATTTTGACGATATCCGCATGACCTAGGTGCGCGGCCGCGATCAGCGCGGTGCCGTCATAGATGCTCGTGATCGCGCGCGGATTGCCGCCGCCGTCGATCGCGATCTTGAGCATCGGCAGATCGTTCGCGACCGACGCGATGGTGATGATGTCGTAGCGGTCGATCTCGAGCTTGTTCGGATCAGCGCCCAGACGGAGGAGGGCGCGCGCCGCGTCATACTGTTTCTGGTACGCGGCCACATGCAAGGGCGTGCGCTGGCGGGCGTCGGTTGCGTCCTTGTTGTCGCCGGCAGCGATGCGCTTCTCGATTTCGGCGACGTCGCCCTTGGCGGCCGCCGCGTGCAGGCCCGCATAGGCGGACAATTCGGCCGCGGTCGGACCGACCTGGGCAGAGGCCGGTCCGCAACCGAGAGCAAGCAAACCAATCAGGATAGGCAGGAAGGATCGCATGGGAGACCTCGTTCGTCTCCCAATAACACCGCATAAGGTAAACGCCATCCGGGCGATGGCGCTTTCGTGTGAATTACATCTTGGCCCAGCGCGGCAGGCTGGCTTGAAGCTGCTGGGTGATGGCGCCCGACCACCGCGGCTCGGCGGTGTGGAACGGCAGTTCGATGTCGACGCGGTCAGTCGTGATCAGCCGGACCTGCTTGGCGCGGCCGGCGTTGCGGCTCTCGTCGCGGATGCAGCCGTGCTGGTAATAGGGCCAGCCTTGGCGGTCGCAATCGACGCTATCAGCGCGGTCGCTCTTGGCCGACTGCACGATGCTCGCCTTCACGTCGCTTTCGAAAACGGTGAACGCAGCTGCAATAATGAAGGCTGAGGCCGCAACGGCCGAAAGGGTCTTAAACATCGGAATATGTCCCTGCTTATCTGGCGGGCCCTGAGGGCCTTCTCGTTGATAAGACGCGCGAACATGACTTTCGGTTCAGTTTGGCTAAAAACTTGTTTTAAAGGGGCTTTTCGGGGCCTTTCCGGCCTTGCCGGGCTCCAAAGGGCAGGCTAGACCCCCAATATGCCGCGGATCGCGCTCTATGCCGGGTCGTTCGACCCGGTCACCAACGGACATCTCGATGTCGTCCGCCATGCGGTCCGGCTCGCCGACCGGCTGGTGCTGGCGATCGGCATCCATCCGGGCAAGACCCCGCTGTTCACCGCCGAGGAGCGGGTGGCGATGCTGAACGAGACCTGCGGGGCGGTCGCGAAGGCCGCAGGCACGGAACTGCGCTGCATCACCTTCGACGACCTCGTGACAAGCGCTGCGAAACGCGAGGGTGCCGGCATCCTGATCCGCGGGCTGCGTGACGGCACCGATCTCGATTACGAGATGCAGATGGCCGGCATGAACGAGACGATGGCGCCCGAGGTCCAGACCGTGTTCCTGCCGGCCTCGCCGCTGGTGCGCCCGATCACTGCCACACTCGTCCGCCAGATTGCCAAGATGGGCGGCGAGATCTCGCATTTCGTCCCCGCGCCGGTCGCCGCGCGGCTCAAGGCCAAATTCGCCAAGTCCTAAAGACTGAAAAGACCGACGGGTCCTTCACACTCCGGGAGTTCTCATGATCCGCATCCTCGCCATCCTGGCTGCGCTGTTCTTTGTCTCGCCCGCGCTTGCGCAAGGCGCAAAATTGCCGGCCGGCCTCGATCCGCAGAACACGCTGTTGCTCGACACCCGCTACGGCCAGATCGTCATCAAGCTGCGCAACGACATCGCGCCGAAGCATGCCGAGCGGCTGAAGCAGCTCGCGCGCGAGGGCTTCTACAACAACGTGCCGTTCCACCGCGTGATCGCCGGCTTCATGGCGCAGACCGGTGACGGCCAGAACGGCAACGGCACCGGCGGTTCGAAATTGCCGGACCTCAAGGCCGAGTTCTCGAACGTCCCTTACAAGCGCGGCATCGTCGGCATGGCGCGCAAGGGCAACAGCAACGACTCCGCCAATTCGCAGTTCTTCATCATGTTCGCGGACGGCCCGTCCCTGAACGGGCAATACACCGTGATCGGCGAAGTGGTGTCCGGCATGGACGTGGTCGACAAGATCCAGAAGGGCGAGCCGCCGGCCAGCCCCGACAAGATCATGAAGGCGCAGGTCGCCGCCGACGCGAAGTGACCGGCGCGGCCTGAAAGCGCGAAGCGGGCCATGAACCTGCGATCAATCGGCGCGTTGGTGTGCGGGGCGTGGCTCGCAGGCTTCGCCCCGGACGCGTTTGCGCAGAGCGCGCCCGAGGTCCCGAGGCCACCGCCGGGGGTGCGGCCGTTCAGCGGTACCAAACCGCTCTGGCCGATCGATACATTGAAGGCATTGCACGATGCGTTCTTCGCCTGCATGCGAATGCCGCCGCCGGAGTTGTCGCAGCCCGGCGTCGAAATCACCATCCGCTTCTCGATCAACAAGGATGGCGAGATCCTGGGCGAGCCGCGCTTCACGTTCGTGACGCAGGACGTGCCCACCGAGAAGAAGGCTGCTTATGAGCGCGCGATGGCGGACGCGCTCAAACTCTGCACGCCGTTTCCGCTGACGGCATCATTCAGCAGCGCGGTCGCGGGCCGTCCGCATGCGCTGCGCGTCATCGATTCCCGAGGTCAACGAAAGGCATAGAACCATGGCAGACGACAACACCCTCATCCTCGAAACCACCAAAGGCAATGTCGAGATCCAGATGCGGCCCGACCTTGCGCCCGGCCACGTGGCGCGGATCAAGGAACTGGTGCGCGACGGCTTCTACGATGGCATCGTGTTCCATCGCGTGATCGATGGCTTCATGGCGCAGACCGGCTGCCCGCAGGGCACCGGCACCGGCGGCTCCGGCAAGAAACTGAAGGCTGAATTCAACGATGAGCCGCATGTGCGCGGCACGGTCTCGATGGCGCGTGCGCAGAATCCGGATTCCGGCGACAGCCAGTTCTTCATCTGCTTCGATGACGCGACCTTCCTCGACAACCAGTACACGGCCTGGGGCAACGTCACGAAGGGCATGGAGAACGTCGACAAGATCAAGCGCGGCGAGCCGGTCCAGAATCCCGACAAGATCGTCAAGGCCTACATGGCGGCCGACGCCAAGTAGGCTTCTTCCTTACCTCGCCCCGTTCTTACGGGGAGAGGTCGGCGCGAAGCGCCGGGTGAGGGGCCGCCGACAGCGCGAGCGTTTCAAGATGCCCCTCACCCCGACCCTCTCCCCGTAAGAACGGGGAGAGGGAGAAGATGAGCGTGCGCGTGTCCGATAGACATGCTGCACGACATCGCGTTTTCCGCGCACTTGCCGCGCTTTTCCCAAGGTGCTTGGCTCTGTGCAGCGTGCGTGCGCGCGTTGCGCAGATAACAACAAGCATTGGGAGAAACGTCATGCTCGGCAAATGGGTGGCCGCATCCTGTGTGGCGGGCGTGCTGGCGTGGCCGTCGCTAGGGGCGGCGCAATCCTTTCCAACTCAGCCGATCCGTCTGATCGTGCCGTTCGCGGCCGGCGGCGGCAGCGACCTGCTTGGACGCATCACCGGCGAGGGGCTGTCACGCGTGCTCGGCCAGCCTGTCATCGTTGAGAACAAGCCGGGCGCCGCTTCAACCATCGGGGCCGACCTCGTGCTGAAAGCGAAGCCCGACGGGCACACGCTGCTGTTCGCTGCGTCCGACACCATCTCGCTCGCGCCCGCCATAAAGGCGAACATTCCCTACAAGGCGCCGGACGATTTCGCCTTCATTGGGCAGGTGAGCGGCAACGCGTTCTTCATCGCGGTAAACCAGAATTTTCCGGCGAAGACGCTCGCCGAATACATCGCCTATGCGAAGGCCAATCCGGGCAAGCTGACTGTCGCGACATCGGGCAACGGCAGCATGCCGCACATGGCGAGCGCGCTGGTCGCGCACGCGGCGGGCATCGAGGTGAAGCACGTCCACTACAACGGCGGCGGGCCGTCGATCACCGCCGTGATGGGTGGGCATGTGGACGCGGTGTTCGGTCCGCCCTCGATCAAGGGCTTTGCGGACAGCGGCCAGGTGCGGATCATCGCCACGACCGACAGGGTGCGGCATCCGAATTTCCCGGACGTGCCGACGCTCGCCGAGTCCGGATTGCCGAACCTTACGGTCGGACTCTGGTACGGCGTCGTTGCCTCGGCGCAGACTCCCGAGCCGGTGCTGGCGCGGCTGCGGCAGGCGACGCAGGAGATGCTCAAGTCGCCCGAGACGATCGAGCGCATGAAGACGATCGGCTTTGAGCCTGCCGATCTCGTCGGCGACAAGTTCCGGGATTTCGTCGCGCAGGATCTCGCGCGCTGGAAGGACGTCGCCAAGAGCGCGAGTATCAGTATTGATTAGCTTTGGTTTTCGAGCTGGCGCTGCGGCCATGGTTCGAGACGCGCGGCTATGCCGCGCTCCTCACCATGAGGACAGCGTGCATTGCGAGATTACGTAAAGAGCTCGGTCCTCATCCTGAGGAGCCGCGAAGCGGCGTCTCGAAGGATGGCCCAGCGCGACTCTACTTCGGCAACAGGTGCGCGATCGCGGCGAGTTTGTTCGCCGGGATCGAGGCGAAGTCGCCGGCTTCGCTCTTCTGCCAGCCCATGGATTGACGCAGGCTCACCAGCGTCTCGAGCGTCTTCAGCCCGATCACGACGTTGTCGATGAACGGCAAGCCGTCAGGCGACATGAAGCTCTGACCCCATTTGCACATCACCGCACCGGTGAACTGGTTGGCAGTGATCAGCACATCGGCGCCGTCGCGGGCGAAGTCCTTCATCACGGCCTGGATGCCGGACATCAGTTCGTCGCAATCGCCCTCGATCGCCTTGTCGAAGCAGCGGAAGAATTCTTCCGCGGTCTTGGCGATCGGGCGGATCGGACGGTGTTCGAGCAGATGCGCGCGGTGGCCGTATTTCTGCGCCAGTCCCTCGATGCCGCGCACATAGGCGAGGCCAAGCGGATCGCCGTGCACCGTGATGCAGATGATGCCGGCACGGCGGCCGAGGAAGGTCGAGAAGGCGAGCGCCGACTCGGTCGAACCCACGACCGGCATCTTGACGGCGCTGCGCGCCTCATAGACGCCGGGATCGGCCGAGGCCCCGATCAGGACGCCGTCGAAGCCGTCCTTCTCGCACTGCATGATCTCCTGCACGACGTTGACGTCGTTCGCGCCGCGCAGGAACGGGTGGGTGTAGCTCAGCGGCGGCTTGTCGGAGAAAACGAGGTCGACCGTGGTGCCCGGATTGACCACATGAGCGGCGTGCTCGCGCAGGATCGGCCAGAGCTTCGCGGCCTTTTCGAGCCGCTCCCCGCCATGCTCGGTCAGTCCGATATGCCATCCGATCCGCATGGCTCACCCCTGTTGTCCCTTCTCCCGGAAGGTATAAGTCACCCCAATGAAAACGTCGCTCTTCGATTTCGATCTGCCGCAGGACCGCATCGCGCTGCGCCCGGCTTCGCCGCGCGACGCGGCGCGGCTGATGGTGGTGCGGCCGGGGCAGGAACCCGAAACACAGGACCGGATCGTCCGCGATCTGCCGGAGCTTCTTCGCACCGGCGATGCCCTGGTGGTCAACGAGACCAAGGTGATCCCGGCCCGGCTCTCGGGACGGCGGATCGGGCGGCCCACCGAGCCCAAGATCGAGGCGACGCTCCACAAGCGGATCGACGGCTCGCGCTGGCGGGCCTTCGTGCGGCCCGCCCGCAAGCTGGACGCGGGCGATGTAGTGCGGTTCGGCGAGGAGGGAAAAGTCTGCTTTCTTGGACAGTTGGACGCGACCGTGGAGGAAAAAGGCGAGGGGGGTGAAGTGACACTTTCATTCGCCTTCCACGGCCCGGTGCTGGACCAGGCCATCGCGGAGCGGGGCGACATGCCGTTGCCGCCCTATATGGGGCGCGACCCGGACGATCAGGACCGGACCGACTACCAGACCCTGTTCGCCCGCGAGGAAGGTTCGGTCGCAGCCCCGACCGCGGGCCTGCATTTCACCGACGACCTCGTGGCGCGCCTGCGCGCGGCCGGCATCACGCTTCACAAGGTGACGCTGCATGTCGGCGCCGGGACCTTCCTGCCGGTGAAGGTGGACGACGTTGCCGAGCACAAGATGCATTCGGAGTTTGGTGTGGTGACTGCGCAGATCGCGGATGCGCTCAACGCGGCGCGGAAAGCGGGAGGACGAATTGTACCGGTGGGCACGACGTCGCTGCGGCTGCTTGAAAGCGCCGCGCAACCCGACGGCACCATCGCGCCTTTCGCGGACGAGACCGCAATCTTCATCACGCCAGGTTATCGTTTCCGTGCGGCCGATCTCCTGATGACGAACTTCCATCTGCCGCGCTCGACCCTTTTCATGTTGGTCTCGGCCTTCAGCGGGCTCGAGACGATGAAGCGTGCGTATGCGCATGCGGTGGCGAGCGGCTATCGGTTCTATTCCTACGGGGATGCGTGCCTGCTGCATCCAGCGCAATCCTGAAATGACCACTCCTTTCTCCTTCCGCCTGATCAAGACCGATGGTGCTGCGCGGCGCGGTGAGATTTCGCTCGCGCGCGGAAAAATACAGACGCCGGCCTTCATGCCGGTTGGCACGCAGGCGACCGTGAAGGCGATGACAGTCGAGCATGTGCGCGAGACCGGGGCCGAAATCCTGCTTGGCAACACCTATCATCTGATGCTGCGGCCCGGCGCCGAGCGGGTCGCCAAGCTCGGCGGCCTGCACAAATTCATGAACTGGGGCGGTCCGATCCTCACGGACTCGGGCGGCTTCCAGGTGATGTCGCTTGCGAAACTGCGGAAGCTCGACGAGCAGGGCGTGACCTTCCAGTCGCATATCGACGGCACAAAGTTCTCGCTCTCGCCCGAGCGCTCGATCGAGATCCAGACCTTGCTCGGCTCGGACATCGTGATGCAACTCGATGAGTGCGTCAGGCTGCCGGCGGAGCGCGCCGACCTCGACCGCGCGATGCGGCTGTCGCTGCGCTGGGCTGAGCGGAGCCGGAAGGCTTTCGGCGATCCGGCCGGGCGCGCGCTGTTCGGGATCGTGCAGGGCGGCGACGACAAGGCTCTCCGCGTCGAGAGCGCCCGCGCACTCGCCGGGATGGATTTCCAGGGGATCGCGATCGGCGGGCTCGCCGTCGGCGAGCCGCAGGACGTGATGCTGTCGATGATCGAGACCGTGATGCCGGAGCTGCCGGCCGCGTGGCCGCACTACCTGATGGGGGTTGGTACACCGGACGATCTGCTGGAGGCAGTCGCGCGCGGCGTCGACATGTTCGACTGCGTGATGCCGACCCGCAACGGCCGCCATGGCATGGCCTTCACGCGCTACGGGGCGATCAACATCAAGAACGCCCGCCACGTCGAGGATCCGCGCCCGCTCGACGCGGAAAGCCCGCACGGCCCGACCCGGACCTATTCGCGCGCCTATCTGCACCACCTGATGAAGGCCGGCGAAATGCTGGGCTCGATGCTGATCTCGGCCATTAACGTGGCCTATTATCAGACGCTGATGGCGGGGATGCGGGCCGCGATTGCGGCCGGTACATTCGCGGACTTCCGCGCGGCCACCAAGGAAGGTTGGGCGCGGGGAGACATTCCGGCCGCATGATCCCGAAAAGTGGGTACCGGTTTTCGGAACAAGATCATGCGCAAGAAAAGTGTGGAGGACAGGTGAAGACGTTCGAGAACCGGCGCAAGCCGGCATTCCAGATGCCAGCCGGCGCCTGCGACGCACATTGCCATGTGTTCGGACCGGGAGCCGTGTTTCCTTATGCGCCGGGCCGCCGCTACACGCCCGAGGATGCCCCGAAAGAAGAGCTCCGCGCTTTGCACAAGCATCTCGGTATCGAGCGCACCGTGATCGTGCAGGCCAATTGCCATGGCACCGACAACCGCGTGGTGCTGGACGCGATCGCCTCCGAGCCGACGCGCATTCGTGGCGTCGCGGTCGTGAGCGGCGACTTCAAGGATGCCGACTATCGCATGATGCACGAAGGCGGCATCCGGGGCGTGCGCTTCAATTTCGTGAAACACCTCGGTGGCGCGCCTGACATGGGCGTGTTCCGCAAAGTGCTGGATCACATTAAACCTTATGGCTGGCATGTCGTGCTGCATGTGGACGCGCCCGACATCGCGCCGCTGTCCGAGATGATCCGTGGGCTCCCGGTGCCCTTCGTGATCGATCACATGGGCCGGGTGCCGTCGGCCGATGGCGTCGGCCAGTCGCCGTTCCGGGTGCTGCTGGAATTGGCCAAGGTCGAGACCGGCTGGATCAAGGTCTCGGGCTCGGAGCGGATTGCGCTGCCGCCTTACGCCGCCGCGATCCCGTTCGCGCGCGCCCTGTGCGAAGCGGTCCCCGACCGGGTGCTGTGGGGCACGGACTATCCGCATCCCAACCCGACCCATGAGGCGGATGAGACCGAACTGGTCGATCTGTTGCCGCAGATCGCGCCCGATCCGGTGGTGCGGCGCAAGCTCCTGGTCGATAATCCGGCGCGGCTTTACGGGTTCTGAGCGAGCGAGAGCGGGGGCCTATGCGACATTTCGGTAAACTCTTTGGGCTCGCGCTGTTTGGGCTCGCGGTCACGGCAGGCAGCGCCTTCGCGCAAAGCAAATATCCCGAGCGGCCGATCCGGATCGTGGTGCCGTTCGGCGCGGGTGGCGTCGCCGACATCACGGTGCGGGTGGTGGCCGACAAGCTCGGCGAGAAGCTCGGCCAGCGTTTCGTGATCGAGAACACGCCCGGTGCGGGCGGAATGGCGGCTGCGCGATCCGCGCTGTCAGCGCCGGCCGACGGCTATACGCTTGCGATGCTGACCAACGGCACCGCGATTAGCGTGCCGCTGTTCAAGAGCCTCTCGTTCGATCCGGTGAAGGACTTCGTTCCGATCTCGAGTCTCGGCTTTTTCGACTTCGTATTCGCGACCAACACGCTCGTGCCCTTCGACTCCCTCACCGAATTCATGCGGATTGCGGTCGAACGGCCGGGCCTGCTCAATATCGGCACCATCAATGTCGGCTCGAGCCAAAACTTATCCGCTGAATTGTTCAAAGCCACGACCGGGATGGATTTCGCCATCATCCCGTACCGCACGACGCCCGAACTTCTGATCGGGCTCCTCCGCAACGACGTGCAGCTTGCGGTCGACACCTACGCGGCCATGAAGCCGAATGTCGCCGACGGCAAACTGCGGGTGCTGGCCTCCTCGGGGCCCGATCGCGGGCCGAGCACGCCCGATATCCAGACCGCCCAGGAGGCGGGTGTGCGCGGCTTCGAGGTGACATCGTGGAACGCGCTGTTCGCGCCGGCTGGAACACCGCCCGAAGTGATCAAGATCCTGAATGACGGGCTGCGCGAGGTGCTGGACCGCTTCGAGGTGAAGCAGCGGCTGCTGGAGCTCGGGATCGAGGCCAAGGCGACCTCGCCTGACGAATTGCGCGATCGCCTCAAAGCCGACATCGAGAAGTGGACCAAGGTGATCGAGCGCGCCGGCATCCAGAAGCAGTGAGGGCGTGCGGGCGGCGCTCGGAGGACGTGCTCCATGCAATTCCATCTCAACGGATTTCGGCCTGGCAATCCGGAGATCGCGGAGCCGGCCGCGCCGCCGAGAACGTCCGAGACGCTTCCGGCTGAAGTCGATGTCCTGATCGTTGGCTGCGGGCCGGCCGGACTGACGCTGGCCGCGCAGCTTTCCGCGTTCCCCGACATCAAGACCTGCATTGTTGAGCAGAAGTCCGGCCCTCTGCAGCTCGGCCAGGCCGACGGCGTCGCCTGCCGCACCATGGAGATGTTCGAGGCCTTCGGGTTCAGCGAACGGGTGATGAAGGAGGCCTACTGGGTCAACGAGACCTCGTTCTGGAAACCGGATGCAGCCGACCGGGACAAGATCGTGCGGCACGGTCGCATCCAGGACGTCGAGGACGGACTTTCCGAATTTCCGCACGTCATTCTCAACCAGGCGCGCGTGCACGATTTCTATCTCGACGTCATGCGCAATGCGGCGACCCGGCTGGAGCCGCACTATTCCCGTCGCCTGATCGATGTGAGTGTCGAGACAGATGCGGCGTCCTCGCACCCGGTGACGGCCAGGTTCGAGCGCAGCGATCCGGCGCAGCCCGGACAGGTCGAAACTGTCCGGGCGCGCTATGCGGTCGGCTGCGATGGGGCGCGCAGCGTCGTCCGGCAATCGCTCGGGCGCGCGCTGCAGGGGGATTCGGCGAGCCAGGCCTGGGGCGTGATGGACGTGCTCGCGGTCACGGACTTTCCGGATATCCGGTTGAAGGCGCTGATCCAGTCCGCGCAGGAGGGCAGCATCGTGCTGATCCCACGCGAGGGCGGCTATCTGGTCCGCATCTATGTCGAGCTCGACAAGCTCAACGAGAACGAGCGCGTGTCGAGCCGCAACATCACCATCGATCGCCTGATCGCTGCCGCGCAGCGGATCTTCCGGCCTTACAGCCTCGACGTGAAGGAGGTCGCCTGGTGGTCGGTCTATGAGATCGGGCAGCGGCTTTGCGACAAGTTCGACGACGTGCCGGAAGCGGACGTTGCGACGCGCCTGCCGCGCGTGTTCATCGCCGGAGACGCCTGCCACACCCATAGCCCCAAGGCCGGGCAGGGGATGAACGTCTCCATGCAGGATGCCTTCAATCTCGGCTGGAAGCTCGCGTCGGTCCTGCGGGGCCGCTGCGCGCCCGCGCTGCTGCACAGTTATTCGTCGGAACGCCAGGCCATCGCCAAGGAGCTGATCGACTTCGATCGCGAATGGGCCAAGATGCTGAGCGCGCCGCTGAAGAAGTCGCCTGACGACAATGGCGTCGACCCGGCCGAGGTGCAGAAGTATTTCGTCAAGCACGGGCACTACACCGCCGGAACCGCGACCCGCTACACTTCGTCGCTCCTGACGGCCGAGCCACGTCATCAGCAACTCGCCAAGGGTTTCGTGGTCGGCATGCGCTTTCACTCGGCACCGGTCATCCGGGTCGCGGACGCCAAGCCGGTGCGGCTCGGCGACGCCACCAAGGCCGACGGCCGTTGGCGGTTGTTTCTGTTCGCGGACCGTGAGGCACCATTGTCGTCAGCCTCGCGCATGTGGGCGCTGTGCGGGTATCTCGCCGACGCGCCGCAATCGCCGCTTCGCCGCTATGCGCCGCCGGATGCCGATATCGATTCGGTGATCGATGTCCGGGCTGTGTTCCAGCAGGGCCATCGCGATCTCGACCTGAAGGCAACGCCGCCGCTGCTGCTGCCCGGAAAGGGCTGCTATGGGCTGCGCGACTACGAGAAGATGTTCTGCCCCGACCTGAAGGCCGGCATCGACATTTTCGATCTGCGCGGGATCGACCGCGACTGTGGCTGCATGGTGGTCGTGCGGCCTGATCAGTATGTGGCCGACGTGCTGCCGCTCGAGGCGACCACGGAGCTTGCGGCCTTCTTCGCGCGCTTCATGCTTCCGGTCGCGTAGGCGCGATCCACATGTCATGACAAAGCAAAAGGCCCGGCATTTCGGCCGGGCCTTTTGAAAGCGTCAGAAGTGCGACAGCTATTGCACGGCAATTTCGACGCAGGTGCGGAACTCGTGATCGCAATCGTCGCACGACCACGTGTGACGGATGCGTCCGTTGCCGGCGAACTCAGCAATCTCGGGCGCGAAAAGCGCCTCGCCGCAGCGCGGGCAGAGCGGACGTGTCGAATAGAACGCAGCAACGGGTGTCATGGGAGTGGTGGTCTGAAGCGTCATGGCCATCTCCTCTCATTCGCCTCCAAGTATTCTTTCACGCTAGAGCCGCTTTGTGGCGTTGGCGCGACACGCCAGTGAAATATCGGTGATCGCTGCGCTGCCGTGAATTCACGCACTGCAACATCACACCGCACGTCAGCGTGATCGGAAACCACTAGGCACGGAAGGTGTTGCCTTTGCCTTAGCCAGATCGCTGCAAAGAATTCGCAAGATATTTCAATTGAAAGAAACGAATCGAACAAAATGCCGCACAAATATCAGGATATTCGCCTGAACCGTTTTGCCTTTTGCGGCAACACAGCGTGACATTACGGCAATCGAGCCGGAAAGATATTTTTTGGAGGATTTTCAATGCGCAAGTTTGTGATTGCCAGCCTGGCGCTGATCGGAGGCACGATGGCCTTCGGCACCGCGACCAGCACGCCGGCTGCGGCCACCGAGTATCCGTGGTGCGCGTATTACACGGGCCCGAGCTCGGGCCAGAACTGCGGTTTCGTCTCGCAGGCCCAATGCCTTGCCAACATCCATGGCGTCGGCGGCTTCTGCCGTCTGAACCCCTGGTATCAGGGCGTCGAGGTCTACGCGGTTCCGCGCTATCGCTACTTCTGAGCGACAGCACAAAAAAGTGAAGCCTGACACGGTCGGCTGACCGGGTCAGGCTTCTTGTCGTTTCGCGCGATGCACGATCCGGCAGGTTGCCGGATAAGACTATCTTTTGTGGCGGGCTTTGCGGGCCGCGTAGCGGGCGTCGCGCGCGGCCTTCTGGGCGGCGAGGAGCTCGGTGATCTTGGCCCTGTCCTCGTTCTCCTTCCTGGAGCGTGCCTCTGCGGCCTCGCGGGCGGCCCGTTCGGACTCCTCGCGCTCCGCGCGTTCGGCGGCTTCCTTGGCAGCCTGACGTTCGGCGATACGAGCTTCGCGCTCTTCGCGGAGCTTGATGGCTGCCGCAGTTCGCTCTTCGAAAGTCGACTCAAGTTCGGCGTTCTTGGCGCGGAACTTCTCGAGCAGCGCCTTCTTGGCATCCGCGGCGGTATTGCGCCGCTTATCAAATTGCTGGTCCTTCATTCCTTATCTCGTTTTCCGGCCGGCGCCGGTTGCCTCTGACATCCAGTGCTCAAATCCGGCCCGCTGCGAAAACACCTTCGCGATGCAGCGCCCTGGATCGGAGCGGAAATGGTCGCCCGGGAGCCCGGGCGCACGGAAGAGAACTAAGGTCGCAGTGGGGGCTTCGTCAATGCGTCAGGCCGGAGAATTTTGCATCGCGGCATTGCAGGCGTTGGCAGCCTTACCGCCCGGTCAATGCATTCTCACTGGCGAGGCCGGAAGGCGCCGCCGATGGTCTGAAGCCGCTCAGCTCCGGTCATACCCCGGCCACCCCAGTTGAGGAGCGTATCGCAGGACATGGTGCCGACGGTGAAGATATCGCCGGTGTAATTGTCGAACAGCCGTTGTTCGCAGGTGTCGCGGCGGACCTGGACGATGATCGACCCGGTGCGGATCTCGTCGTCATCGATCAGGATCTGCGGCCGGCTGGGCTGATTGGCCGACATGCTGGCTTTCCAGCTCATGATGGCCGACGGCTTCGGTTTGCTGGAGAACAGAGAGCTCGTGGGGATGTATGTCACGGCGACGACCGCCAGAAAGACGCCCAGAATGCCCGAAACGACGACCGTCCAGAAGCTTTCGGACCGGCGCTGCCGCAAATTCCAGTTTTTCCAGCCTTGCATCGCAAAACCCCTTGGCTGGCGTCAGGGTACCCCCCAATCCTTTCCTAATGGAAAACCCGTACGGTCGTATTGTCGCGATGTTCCGGCGGCCTCAGGGCTGGGCCACATAGGCATTGTGGTCGGCGATCCGCTGTTCGGTGACCCGGAGCGCATCGCGGCCTTTCTTGCCGGAGCGAACATAAAGCAGGGCGGCCAGCGCCTGGATCAGCGACACGCAGGACGTCAGAGACGGGAAAAAGCCCGGGCAGGCGGTCGGGAAGGTGAGGGTGAGCTGGGCCCCCTCGGCGATCGGTGCGTTCTCGCGATCGGCGACCACGATCAGGGTGCAGCCGGCTTTCTTGGCGGCCTGCGCGGTCATCAGCGCGCTGCGCGAATAGGGCTCGAACCCGAACAGCACGACCGCATCCTTGCGCCTTAACCCGCCGAGCTCGACGTCGAGCACGCCACCGGTGCCGCCGAGCAGGACGACGTCGTTCCGGAACAGGCTGTAGAGATAATAGAAGAGATACGAGGGGCTGTGACAGCTCCGGAAGCCCGCGATCAGGACGCGGGGCGCGCCTTCCAGCATCGAGGCCGCGAGCGCGAGCCGCTGATCGTCGAGCGCGGTGAGCGCCGACGCATCCGCGTGCAGCATGTCGATCGCGATCGAGCGGCGTCCGCCGCTCGCGATGGTGCGCTCCGAATAGGGCGCGCTGACATTCGACTTGCGCGCATGCTCGACAATCTGCACCCGCAATTCGTCCCAGCCCGGATAGCCCAGCACCTGCGCAAGACGGGTGAAGGTGGCGGGCGAATGGCCGGCTTCCTTCGCGAGCGTGCGCATCGGCTTGGTGGCGGCGTCGAAGGGATGCAATGTCACGTAGCGCGCCGCATGCGCGAGGCGGGGCGGCAATTGCCGCGCTTCGTCCGCGAGCGTGTCGATCAGGGATTTGGCCATTGGGTCTGAAACATCCGAAAGTCTTCGGTTCAGATGCTATCCCAAACGCAGGACGATACGCAGCGAATTGCGCTGCGCGCGCGCGACCAATGGTCCGCTTGTTCCAACAGCGTTAATTTCTGAAACAAACGTTGCTGTATCCCGGTTTATTTGTTACAGCCCAAAAACCGGTGGAATTGGTGTGGGACGGTGACGATGCGCTCCGACGAGCAGCAGCTTTTGGCCGACGTTTCCATTGGCGAGCCCTGGTCCCTGGTCGAATGTTTCGCGGCCTTGCCGCGCGAAGACCCGCTCGATGTCGAGAAGGGCTGCGACGAGATCGTCGCCCGGCTGAAGAAGCTCGGCATTCCGGTCACCGTTCACGAGCCGCAGCTCTTCCTCGGATTGCCGAAACCGAGCCGGCTCGAAGTCGGTGGCGAGACCTTCGAGGCCAAGCCCTCGTCGTTCGTGCCGTCGGTGCCTAACGGCATCGAAGCCAAGGTCGTCTTCGTCGAAGCCCATCCTGAGTTGACCCAGGGCTTCGGCCCGACCACGGCCTATCTGTTCGGTCCCAACGCAAAAGCCTCGCCCGGCGTGCCGGACGTCAAAGGCTGCCTCGCGGTCTATCGCGGGCTGATCAACGCGGAGCGCATTGCGCAGTTCGGCGCGCTCGGCGCCGCCGCCGTGATCGCGATCAATCCGGGTGAGAATCCGCACTGGGGGGGCGGCTGTCCGTTCTGGGGGTCGCCCGACACCGACGATCTTCCCAACAAGCCCGCCGTTCCGGGCGTCGCCGTCAACAAGCATGCGGGCGAGAAGCTGATCGCGGCCGCGAAAGCCGGCGGCACCGCGAAGCTGTTCACGGACTCGCGCGAAGGCTGGTTCAAGAGCCCGCTGCCGGTGGTCGAGATCCGCGGCACGCAGGAGCCCGAAAAATTCCTCCTGCTGCATGGGCACTACGATGCGTGGGACGTCGGCGTCGGCGACAATGCGACCGGCAACGCCGCGATGCTTGAGATCGCGCGCGTGCTCTGGAAGCACCGCGATAAGCTCAAGCGCAGCATCCGCCTCGCCTGGTGGCCGGGGCATTCGACCGGCCGCTTCGGCGGCAGCACGTGGTTTGCGGACAAGTTCGCGCTCGACATCGTGGAGAACTGCATCGCGCAGGTGAACTGCGACTCTCCCGGCTGCCGCTGGGCGACGTCGTACGAGAACATTCCCTGGATGGCGGAGAACGCCGCCTTCGTCGCCGATGTGGTCAAGGATGCTGTCGGCAAGCCGTCCTCGGGTCGGCGTCCGCCGCCCGCCAACGACTATTCGTTCAACAATCTCGGTGTCACCGGTTACCTGTCGTCGTCGTCGCGTATCCCCGAGGCCGAAGTGAAACGCCGCGGCTATTACTGGGTGATTGGCAACGGCGGCAACATCGAGTGGCACACGAAATACGACACGTTCGAAGTCGCCGACCGCGACATCCTGCTCGACGACATCAAGATCTACCTGTTGGCGGTCTATCGCAACGCTAATGCGGACGTGCTGCCCTATGACTGGAGCGCGCTGCTGACCGAGTTCACCGGAACGGTCGCCGGTTATCAGAAGCTCGCCGGGAGCCGTTTCGATTTCGCGTCCGTGACCGAGGCGATCTTCAATCTCGCGACGTTGGTGAAGACGTTCGAGGCCGCGGTGGCTGGCGGCAAGATCAAGCCCGCGGTCGCTAACCGTGCCCATATCGAGATATCGCGTCATCTGGTGCGGCTGAATTACGTCAGAGGTACGCACTACACCCGCGACCTTGCATTCCCGCCGCATCCGCTGCCTTGGCTCGCGATCGCGCGTGAGCTCGACCGCTACACGCCCGAGACTGTCGGCTTTGCGATCACGCAGTTGCAGCGCGGCGCCAACGAGGTGATGGGAGGCCTGATGCTGGCGCGGCGCGCGGTCGAGCAGGCGCTCGCCACGGCTACCTGACATGCGGGTCGCGGCTGTCCAGATGTGCAGCACGTCCGATGTGGCGGACAATGTCCGGCGCGCGGGCGACTATGTGGCGAAGGCAGCGGGCGAGGGGGCGGCGCTCGTGGTGCTGCCGGAATTCTTCAACACCATCTTTTTCGCCCAGTATTGGGACAAGAAGCACTTCGCACTCGCCGAGCGCAGGACGGCCCGACCGTCACGGCGATGTGCGAGGCCGCGCAGAAACACAAGATCGACGTGGTGGCGACGCTCTACGAGATCGAGGCGCCGGGGCTTTATTTCGACACGGCGTTCCACATCACGCGCGGCGGCGAGATCCTGCACAAATACCGCAAGGTGCATCCGGCCGGGGTGCTGAGCCTGGAGAAGATCTATTTCCGTTACGGCGCGACCTTTGGCACCTACACTGTCGGCGAATGGCGGCTCGGGATCGGGACCTGCTACGACATGGCGTTCCCGGAGACCGCGCGCTGCCTCGCGGCCAACGGCGCGGAGCTTCTGATCGCGCCCTATGCGACGTCCCGCTCCAAGATGTTCCAGGAGGTGCTGCGCACGCGCGCCTTCGAGAACGGGTGTTACCTGATCGGCGCCAACAAGGTGGACCGCGAGGGCGAGTGGACGCTGAGCGGCGGCAGTCTGATCGCCGATCCGCAGGGCAATGTGCTGGCGACCGCCGAAATCTCCGGCGAGAAGCTCCTGGTGGCCGACATCTCGCGCGACGTACTGATGCAGGCGCGGATCGACTTCCCGACCCGGCGTGATCGCAGGCCCGAGCTGTACGGCCCGATCACCGCGCCGGTCATGCCCTGAGCCCCGCATGGCGTCGTCCCCCGACTTCGACCGTCACCTGAGCACTGCGATAGAGCGCGTCTGGACGCTGCTGGAAGACATCGGCCGCAAGACGACGGACGCGCCCGGTATCACGCGACCGGCCTGGAGCGCGCAGGAAGAGCTCGCGGCCGACGCGGTGTGCGACTTCGCCACGCGCGAAGGCTTGCATGCGCTGCGTGACCCTTACGGCAATATCAGCATGCTGATGCCCGGACAGGCCGCCAACACAGCGGCCGTCACCAGCGGTTCGCATCTGGATTCGGTGCCGCATGGCGGCAACTATGACGGACTCGCAGGCGTCGCCGCAGGACTTGCGGTCGTCACCGCCGCCAAGGCCGCAGGGCTGAAAGTGCCGCTGCGCGCGATCGCGATGCGCTGCGAGGAAAGCCCGTGGTACGGTACAGCGTATCTCGGCAGCCGGCTGATGCTCGGGCTCTCGACCCTCGACGACATCGGCGGGCTCGTGCGCTTCGACAACGGCAAGACGCTGCGGCAGAACGTCGAGGCGCTCGGCTATCCGCGCCGCAACGAACTGGGCGCGCCGCTTCTGAACAGGAGCAATGTCCGGAATTTCCTGGAACTGCATATCGAGCAAGGGCCTCTGCTCGACGCCGAGCAAATCCCGGTCGGGATCGCGACCGCGGTGCGCGGCAATGTGCGCTTCCCGAACGCTAAATGCTTCGGCGCCTATGCGCATTCGGCTGCGCTGCCGCGCCGTTTCCGGCAGGATGCGGTGCTGGCGGTCGCGCAACTCGCGCTCGGCGTGGACGAGTTCTGGGCCAAGCGGATCGCGCAAGGCGACGAGGATTTCGTCTCGACCTTCGGCAAGTTCTCGACCGATCCGGCGCTGCACGCCATGACCAAGGTGCCGGGCGAGGTGAGCTTCAGCCTCAACATCGGTGCAGCCTCGAAAGCCTCGCAAGACGAGGCTCGCAGCTTCATCCTCGATCTGGTCAAGCGGATCGAGAAGGAGCGCAACGTGAAGTTCGAACTTGGCCAGGAAGTCGGCACCGCGCCGACGCCGCTGGACGAGACGATGCTTCGGGTCCTTGAGGCGTCTGCGCACGAAAGCAACATCAAGGCGCGGCGAATGCCGACGGTCGGGCACGACACCGCGATGTTCATGCGGGCCGGCATTCCGTCGGCCGTGATCCTGGTGCGCAACCAGAACGGCAGCCACAATCCGGACGAGGCGCTAAAGGCCGAGCACTTCGCGGACGGGGTGCGGGTGTTGGCCGGCGCGATGTTGCGGTTGGCGGCGTAACGCTTACTGCTGTGTCGACGCGATCGCGGCGTCGACCGCTTCGCCGAGCTTGCCGACCAGCTCGTCGATCTGCCCGGGCGTGATGATGTAGGGCGGCGCCAGCAAGACATGATCGCCGTTCTTGCCGTCGATGGTGCCGCCCGACGGGTAGCACATCAGGCCGCGCGCCATCGCTTCCTTCTTGACCCGCGCATGCAGCTTGAATTTCGGATCGAAAGTCGCCTTGCTGGCGCGGTCGGTCACAAGTTCGACCGACTGGAAGAGTCCGCGGCCACGGATGTCGCCGACGTTGTGATGGTTGCCAAAACGCTCCTGCAGCGCGCTCGTGAGCTGCGCGCCGCGCGCCTTCACGGCGTCGAGCAGGTTGTCTTCCTTGATGGCCTGCTGCACAGCGATCGCGGCCGCGCAAGCCGCGGCGTGGCCGAGATAGGTGTGGCCGTGATGGAAGAAGCCGGTGCTGCCCTTCTCGATCGCGTCCGAAATGGTCTTCGAGCAGAGCGTCGCACCGATCGGCTGGTAGCCGGCGCCGAGCCCCTTGGCGATGGCGACAATGTCGGGCCGCACATCATCTTGTTCGCTTGCGTAGAGCGTGCCGGTGCGGCCCATGCCGCACATCACCTCGTCCAGGATGAGCAGCACGCCGTAGCGGTCGCAGATTTCGCGGATGCGTTTGAAGTAGCCAGGGACGGCCGGAACCGTGCCGGCGGTCGCACCGACGACCGGCTCCGCAATGAAGGCGATGACGCTGTCGTGGCCGAGTTCGAGGATCTTGGTTTCGAGTTCGTTCGCGGTGCGAAGGCCGTAAGCTTCCTCGGTCTCGTCGTGGCGCTTGCCCCGATAGGCAAAGCAGGGCGCAATGTGATGGGTCTCGATCAGGAGTGGCGCAAAGGGTGCGCGCCGCCATTCGTTACCGCCGATCGCGAGCGCGCCCAGCGTGTTGCCGTGATAGCTCTGGCGGCGGGCGATGAAGTGCTTCCGCTGCGGCTGGCCTATCTCCAGGAAATATTGCCGCGCGAGCTTGAGCGCGGCCTCGATCGCCTCCGAGCCGCCCGACACCGGATAGACCTTGTCGATGCCCGGAGGGGCGTCGGCGACGATGATGTCGGCAAGCTCTTCCAGCCGCTCGTTGGTGAAGAACGAGGTGTGCGCAAACGCAAGCTGGTCGATCTGCGCGTGCAGGGCAGCCCGCACCCGCGGGTGGCTGTGGCCAAGGCAGGATACGGCCGCGCCGCCCGAGGCGTCGAGATAGCGCTTGCCGGTGGAGTCGATCAGGTAGCAACCGTCGCCGCCGACCGCCGTCGGCAGGTTGACCGGACCATTCCGGTGAAGGACGTGGTTCATGAAATCATCAATCCTGCAAAGGTGTTAGCGGCGCCAGTTCAGGTCGGTTGATAGAGGCTTGAGGTTATTTGGCAGGAGCCGGAGCCGCGGCCGTCGCGGCGGCAGGAGGGGCTTCGGGCTTCTGCTCGAAGAACTGCTTCATCTTCTCGTTCTTCACGTAGTCGGTCTTGATCTGCTGCATCAGGAATTCGGGCGTGCTGCCGACAAGTTCGGCACCGTCGCCCATCAGTTTCTCGCGGACGCCTGTGTCTTTCATCACGGTGAGCAGCGCGCCGTTCAGCTTGGCGATGATGGCGGGCGGGGTGCCGGCCGGAGCGAACAGACCGAACCACGAGGTGAATTCATAACCGGGCACGCCGGCTTCCGAGATGGTTGGCACGTCGGGCATCGCGGCGAGCCGCTGGGCCGAGCCGGTCGCGAGTGCCTTGACGGTGCCTTCGCGCACATAGGACGCGACAGCATTCATGAAGCCGAACATCACGTCGACCTGGTTGCCGAGGAGCGCCGGGATGCCGGCGCCGGTGCCGCTGAAGGGCACGTGCACCATCTGCACGCCGGCCATCTGCTGGAACAGTTCTGCGGCGAGATGATTGGTGCCGCCGATGCCGGACGACGCGTAGAAGTGCTTCTTCGGTTCCTTCTTCAGGACCTCGATGAATTCCTTCACGTTGTTGGCCGGGAATTTCGGATTCACGACCAGCATCGGCGAGGAGCGGCTGACCATCGAGATCGGCGCGAAGTCCTTCAGCGGATCGTATTGCAGCTTCGGGCCGCTGTGCGGCAGGAGCGTGAAGGGCGCTTCCGACACCAGCAGCAGCGTGTAGCCGTCGGGCGCGGACTTCGCGACGTAGGTCGTGCCAACGCGGGTTGCGGCGCCGGGCCGTTGATCGATCACGACTGGCTGGCCGAGCAGTTCCGAAAGCTTCGGCGCCATCAGGTGGCCCATCAGGCCTGCGGTGCCACCCGGCGGATAGGGCACCACGATCTGGATTGGACGGTTCGGATAGTCCTGTGCAGCCGCGATCTGCGGCAGTGATGCGCCGCCGAGGGCCAGGAGGCCGGCCGTGAATAGTTTCAATGAAAGCCGGCGAGTATGCAGACGGGATTGCATGACGATCTCCTCGATTTCAGTCCGCTTGCGACGCTTCGGGCGATTCACCGCGGCCGTTTCACCGACGGCGCGGATTAAAACACATGTTTCTTCCGTGCGCAGCAGTAAAACAATTGTTGCAAAATCCATGCCATTGAGCGTAGGAAAGTTGTGGGGCAGCCGGCCGGGCTGGAGGCGTTTTTGACGATCAATCGCAAGGACCTTGCGACGGGCGCGATCTTCATCGCGTTCGGCGCAGTCTACGGCAGCATCGCACTGAGCTCGCTGCCGATGGGCACCGCGTTCGAAATGGGCCCCGGCTATTTTCCGATCATCCTGTCCGGAATGATGATCGCAATCGGTGCAGCAGTTGCGATCCGCAGCTTCTTCCTCGCCGAGCAGTCTCCATTCGGAACAGTGCCGTGGCGCAGCGTGATCATGCTGTCGCTCTCGACGCTGGTATTCGCAGCCTTCCTGCGCAAGCTCGGCATGCTGCCCGGTGTCTTCATCACCTCGCTGATCGCCTGCGCGTCCAGCAACCAGATCACTCTGGTGCGGGCGTTGATCGGAAGCGCGTTCATCGCGGCGCTCTGCGCGGGCATCTTCGTCTACGGCATCAAGCTGCCGGTGCCGCTCATCGGTCCCCTGTTCAAAGGCTGGTGGTAGGCGCCGATGGACCTGTTGCACAATCTTGCCTACGGCTTCTCGGTCTCGCTGCTTCCGATCAATCTCTTGTATTGCCTGATCGGTGCGATCCTCGGCACTGTGATCGGGGTGCTGCCCGGGATCGGGCCGCTCGCCACCATCGCGATGCTGCTGCCGCTGACCTTCGGGCTGCCGCCGACCTCGTCGCTGATCATGCTGGCGGGCATCTATTACGGCTCGCAGTATGGCGGCTCGACCACCGCGATCCTGATCAACCTGCCGGGCGAGTCATCGTCGGCCGTCACCACCATCGACGGCTACCAGATGGCGCGGCGTGGACGCGCCGGACCGGCGCTGGCCGCGGCCGGCATCGGCTCGTTCTTCGCCGGCACGGTCGCGACCGTGCTGATCGCCATGGTGGCGAAGCCGCTGACCGCGGTCGCGCTCAGCTTCGGACCGGCGGAGTATTTCTCGCTGATGACGGTCGGGCTCATTTCCTCGATCGCGCTCGCGTCCGGCTCGATCCTGAAAGCGGTCGGCATGATCTGCGCGGGGCTTTTGCTTGGCCTCACCGGCACGGATGTCTATACGGGGCAAGAGCGCTTTACGTTCGACACCACTGAATTGCTCGACGGTTACGACTTCGTGGCGATTGCGGTCGGTGTCTTCGGCATCGGCGAGATTCTGCGCAACCTCGAAAGCGGGAACGTGCGTGGTTCGATCGTCAGCAATGTCGCGGGCCTGTGGCCATCGAAAAGCGACTGGAAGCGCATGATCGCGCCGTCGATCCGCGGCACCATCATCGGCTCGTTCCTCGGCATCCTGCCGGGCGGCGGCGCGCTGCTGTCGTCCTTCGTCGCCTACAATGTCGAGAAGAACGTCTCGAAGCACCGCGCCGAGTTCGGCAAGGGCGCGATCGAGGGCGTGGCCGCACCGGAATCCGCCAACAACGCGGGCGCGCAGACCTCCTTTATCCCGATGCTGTCGCTCGGCATCCCCTCCAACGCCGTGATGGCGCTGATGGTCGGCGCGATGGTGATCCAGGGCATCCAGCCGGGGCCGAGCGTCATCACCCGCAACCCGGATCTGTTCTGGGGTCTCGTCACCTCGATGTGGGTCGGCAACGCGATGCTGATCGTACTCAACCTGCCACTGATCGGGATCTGGGTGGCGCTGCTGCGTGTGCCCTATAACGTGCTGTTCCCGGCGATCGTCGCCTTCTGCTGCATCGGGGTCTATAGCGTCGGCAACTCGGAATTCGCCGTCTATGAGGTCACGGTCGCGGGGTTGCTCGGCTATCTGCTGGTGAAGCTCGAATGCGAGATGGCGCCCTTCATCCTGGGCTTCATCCTTGGCCCGATGCTGGAGGAACACCTGCGCCGCGCCATGATCTTGTCGGCTGGCGATCCGACCGTGTTCGTTACCCGGCCCATCAGCGCCGTGCTGCTTGCTATCGCGGTCGTGACGCTCGTTGTGGTATCGCTTCCGGCCATCGCCAAGAAGCGCAAGGAAGTCTTCGTCGAGGATGACTGATGAGTGGCCGAAGATCACGGGGCGGAGCAAGATCGCGATCTCGCCCTGGATGCAGGTGATTGCGCGCGAAGTGGAATTTGCGCCCGGCGCCAAGGCCGAGACTTATCACGCGCTCGACCTGCATGATTATCTGACCATCCTGGCGGTGACGCCGGACGGCCGCATCCCGCTGGTACGGCAATATCGCCCTGCGACCGAAAGCTTCACGCTCGAATTGCCGGCCGGGCTGCTGGAACCGGGGGAGGAGCCAACCACGGCTGCGGCGCGTGAACTTCTCGAAGAGACCGGATTTCCGGCGAAAGCGGTTCATCCTCTGGGAACCAACCATCCGTGCACCTCGCGCCTCAGCAACCGGGTGCATTCGTTCTTCATCGAGACCGGGGAGCAGGTGCCCGGCTCCAAGCCCGAAGCCGGGATCTCGCTGCGGTTGGTCACGCCGGCCGAATTCGCGCAAGTCATCCTGACGCATGAGTTCAACGAGCAGATGCAACTTGGGACCGTGCTGCTGGCGGAGCTTGCTGGCTTCCTCAAGTTGCCGCGCTGAACGGTTCGGTTGCGCTCCGTGAAAACTGCGCGGCAGCCTCGCAGCTAATCTGCTTTCCGGACGACGCCCGGTGAGCTAGCTTCCGCGGGCTTCCCGCCTTGCTCCATCCAATGTGAGGACTTTTCCATGCCTGTTGTTCGGGTTTCTTTCTATGAGGGCCGCTCGGTCGCACAGAAGCGCGAGATCGCCGAGGTGATCACCGATGCGCTGGTGCGCATCGCGGGCTCCAAGCGCGAAGGCGTCCATGTGATGTTCGAGAACGTTCCGCGCGAGGATTGGGTGATCGGCGGCGCGCCGGACGCAAAGAAGTCCAGCTAGCCGATGCAGCAGCCCGCGCTCGGCGTTCTGCTCTTCGCCGAATATCCGGCCGACCAGCTCGTGGAGCTCGGCCGGCTGAGCGAAGAGCTTGGCTACACATATTTCTGGTACACCGACATCCGCTTTTCGCGCGAATGCTACGTCGGGCTGACGGCAGTTGCCGCCGTCACCAAGAAGATCCTGCTCGGAACAGGCGTCAGCGATCCCTATTCGCGCCATCCGGCCAACTCGGCCGCTGCGATCGCGAGCCTCGACGAGTTCAGCAGGGGCCGGGCGATGCTCGGCCTCGGAACTGGTGGGCAGGGCTTCCGCGAGCTTGCGATCGAGCAGAAGCTCCCGGTCGCGGCGTTGCGCGAGACCGTCGAGATGGTCAATGCGCTGATGCGCGGCGAGAAGGTCACGGCCGCCGGCAAGGTGATCGCGCTCGATGGCGGCAAGCTCGGCTTCAAGCCGGTGCGCGAGCATATCCCGATCTATTTCGCCACCCACGGCGCGCAGATCACCCGACTCGCGGGCCAGATCGCCGATGGCATCCTGATCGCCAACACGCTGATGCCGAAGGCATTCGACTTCTACCTGAAACAGCTCGACGAGGGCATCGCCAAGGTGTCACGCCCGGCCGGCGCGATCGATATCGGACTGCGGGTCGAGGCCGCCATTTCGGACGATGACGACGCGGCTTTCGAGGTGATGCGGCAGCGCGCGGGCTCGCGCGTCTATTCGCAGTATCCGCACTGGGACTATCTCGACGAGCTCGGCTTCACGCTGCCGCCGGAATTCGTCGAGATCGCCAAGACCAAGGACCCGGGGCGTGCCAAGGAAGCCGCCCGCTTGATGCCGCGCGAGATCGTGGAGTCGATGGTGCTGGCCGGCAATCCGGAGCGCGTCGCCGCGACGCTCGCGCGCTCACTCAACCCGCGGGTGACGCAACTGACCGTGCGACCTCATACGGTGCCGGGCCAGAACGTCGCCGAGGTATTGCGGGCCTTCGCCGAGGATGTCGTCCCGCGCGCGATGGCGCTGCGGAAGGGGTGAATGACCGGCGTTTTACGACGCCGGCTTCAGCTCGAACTCCGTCGCCTCGTAGTTGATGTGGTGGACTTCGCCTTTGAAGAGGCCCTTGAACTTGGCGATGTCCTGCGCTGACACCTTGCGGCAATATTTCCGCTCTTCCGAGGCCATGCAGAAGTCCATGTCCTCCTGATTGTCGAAGCTCAATTCGAACACCTGATAATAGCGCGGCGCCTCGCCCTCATAGGGCTGGCCGTTATTCTTCAGGAGCCGGAGCTTCCGCAGCCGCGGCCAGGTCGCCACCATCGGCAGATGGACGTCGCGGACATAATCGTCGAACGTCTTCTGATCTTTCGGATCGACGGTGCCGACATAGTAGGCGCAGCGGACAAGCATTTTCTTCTCCTGTTCCGTTTGCGCATGATCTTGATCGGAAAACCGGTTCCCACTTTTCCGGATCATGCGCGGTTTGATTGCTCACAGTCGCGAGAGCGACATTGGATCCATCAGGTCGCGCAGGCCGTCGGCCAGCATGTTGAAGCCGAGCACCACGAGGAAGATCATGGTGGCTGGCGCGAGCACGAAGACCGGCATCAGTTCGAGATACTGGAAGCCGACCTGCACCATGGTGCCCCACGTGGGGGTCGGCGGCTGCGCGCCAAGCCCGATGAAACTGAGACTCGATTCCAGGATGATGGCGAAGCCGATGCTGAGCGAGGCCTGCACGATCACCGGGTTCATCACGTTCGGCAGGATGTGACGTACGAGGATCAGTGCGGTCGGGACGCCGACGGCGTGGGCGGCCTGCACATAGTCATTGTGCATCACCGACAGCACCTGCCCGCGCACCAGCCGGGTGAAGACCGGCACCAGCACGATCGCAATAGCGATCATGCCGTTGATCAGGCCCTGGCCGAGCACCGCCGCGATGGTGAGCGCAAGCACGAGCGCCGGCAGCGCCATCACGCTGTCGAGGATGCGCATCAGCACTTCGTCCACGGCGCCGCGCAGATAGCCGGTGATCAGGCCGAGCGGGACGCCGAACGCGACCGCGATCAGCACCGACGACACGCCGACGCCGAGCGAGACGCGCGAGCCATAGATCAGCCGGGTCAGGAGATCGCGGCCGAGATCGTCGGTGCCGAGCGGGTGGGAGAGGGTCGGACCTTGCAGCAGGGCGCGATAGTCCATCTGGCTCGGTTGATAGGGCGCGATGAAGGGGGCGAGCGTCGCCATCAGGAGCGCGATGACCACGATGGTCAGCCCGATCATCGCCATCCGATGGCGCACGACGAGGCGCAGAGCCTCGCGCGCCCGCACGCGCCAAGGCTTCTTGATAGCCGGAACCGCTGCGGTCGGGGCGAGCGCGGTCATGCTTCGCGCGTCCGCGGATCGAGCAGTCCATAGGCCACGTCGACCAACAGGTTGGCGATGACGACCGTCAGCGTGAGGAACAGCACCACGGCCTGCACCAGCGGATAGTCGCGGCTCAGGATGGAGTCGACCAGCAATCGTCCGACGCCCGGCACCGCGAAGATCGTCTCGGTGATGACAGTGCCGCTAAACAGCGAGCTGAGCTGGATGCCGAGGATGGTGATGACCGGCAGCATCGCGTTGCGGAGCGCGTGGTCATAGACGACGCGACCTTCGGTAAGGCCCTTGGCGCGCGCGGTCTTGATATAGGCGTGGCGCAGCACGTCGATGAAGCTAGACCGGGCCTGCCGCGTCACCGACGCCGAGAGCCAGATGGTGAGCGTCAGCGCCGGCAGGATGGTGGTCTTGATGCTGGCCCAGGGATCGACGAAAGGCGAGACATAGCCCGACGCCGGCAGCCAGCGCAGCTTGAGCGCCACCACATAGATCAAGAGGCCGCCGGTGAGGAAGAACGGCATCGCGGCCCCGATCAGTGAGAGAGCCGTGCCGAGGATGTCCTTCCATGAATTCTGTGCGCGTGCGCCCGCGATGCCGACCGGCACCGAGATCAGGATCGCCAGGAACCACGCCGTGAGGCCGATATGCATCGTCGGCAGAATGCGCGGCCGCAGGATGTCCCATACCGGCTGACGCGACTGGATCGAACGGCCAAGCTCGCCGGTCATGATCTTCCCGATCCAGGCGATGTACTGCATGTAGATCGGCTGATCGATGCCCTGCTGCTGGCGCATCTGCCGCAGCGTCTCGTCGCTCACGTTGCCGAGCGCGTCGCCGATCAGCATCAGCACCGGATCGCCCGGCAGCATCCGCATCAGCACGAAGACGATCGCGGTCGTGAGAAACAGGACCGGCAGCGCCGCGATCAGCCGCTTGAATACGTAACCCGCCATAACGTCGCCGGTCCGGCCTCACTCCGCTGTTTGATCTCAGCCTTCCAGATAGATGTCCTGGAAGGAGATGATGGCGTCCTGCCAATGCACGAAGCCCTTCACCTTCGGGGCGAGGCCCTTGAAGTCGGAGCCGTAATGCCACGGCACATACGCGGCGTCGTCGTTCATCACGTCGGAGATCTGCCGGAAGATCTTGCGGCGGTCGGCTTCGTTGCGGGCGGTGCGCTGCGCGACGATCAACTCGTCCATCTTCGGGTTGCTGTAGCCGTTGTAGCGCGCGTAGGAGCCCGTCGAGTGCAGCAGGATGGCGAGATACTGGTCCGGATCTGGCCGGTAACCCCACCAGCCGAAGAGATCGATGGGCAGCTTGCCGGCCGCGAGCGTATTGCGATAGCCGGCGGAGTCGATCTGCTCGATCTGCACCTTCACGCCAAGTTCGGACGCGATTGCCTGGAACACCTGGCCGGCGCGCTGCTTCACCGGATCGGGCTGCAGCGGCGCCATGATCGATACCGGGCGGCTGATGCCGGACTCGTCGAGCAGGCGTTTCGCCATGTCCATATCGCGCTTGTAGGGCTTGTAATTCGGATCGAAATACGGGCTGCCCGGCAGGATGCCGTCATAACCGATCGAGCCGGTGCCGAAGTAAGCGACCTGATGCAGCGCTTCGCGGTCGATGGCGTACTGGAAGGCCTGGCGGAATTTCTTGCTCTTGCCGGGATATTCGTTCTGCAGGTTGAAGCCGAAATATTCCCAGCGGTAACCGACCTTCTCGGAGACAATGATTTCCTTCGAAGCGCGCAGCCGCTGAATATCCTGCAGCGGCAGTGCCTCCGCCATGTCGACACCGCCCGCGCGCAGCTCGGAGAGGCGCGTGCTATCGGTCGGGATCGGACGCAGCACCACGCGATCGAGATACGGTTTGCCCTTGTCCCAATAGTCCGGGTTCTTCTCGAGTACGGTGCGGCCGTCCTTCTGGTACTCGACCAGCTTGAACGGGCCGGCGCCCGCCGCATGCAGACTGTAGTCGAAGCCCCATTTCTCCATCGCGGTCGGAGAGCCGATCGAGCCCGTGACGTCGGTGAAGGGGACGAGGAACGCCGCGAACGGCGATTTGAGCGTCAGCTTCACGGTGCGGGCATCGACCACCTCGACGGTGTCGAGGGTTGTGATCTCGCCCGCCCGGATGCCGCTCGCCGCGGCGGTCTTCGGATCGCGGATACGGTCGATGTTGTATTTCACCGCCGCGGCGTCGAGCGGCGTGCCGTCATGGAACTTCAGTCCTTCGCGCAGCTTCAGCACGAAGGTCTTGTCGTCCGGCTGCTCCCAGGATTCGGCGAGGCCTGGCGCCAGCCGGCCTTCCTCGTTGACGCGGATCAGCGTGTCATGGATCGCGCGCACCGCGGCGCGGCCCTGCAGGTTGCCGGTGAAATGCGGGTCGAAGGAGAGGGGGTCGGCGAAGATCGCGACCGTCAGTGTACCGCCACGTTTGATGGTGGCGGGTGCCTGCGCGAAGGCGCCGCGCGGCAGCAGCAGGCCTCCGGCGGCGCTGGCGGCGGAATTGAGGAGAAGCCTACGCGTGATCATTGAAGTTTCTCCGGTATGGCGTGTGCGTTTCTTGAGGTTCTTGGTCTTGCAAGTCTTTGCGATGATGCGCCCGAATCCGGGTCGGCGCCAGCGCGGGACGTTCTGCGGGATGCGTCTTGATTGTTATGACGCCGCGAAGGCTAGGCGTGGCCCGCGCCCGCTTCAACGATTATTTCCGCGTCAATTGGTCCGGCTGCACGCAGGCCGGGAACAGCGCCGCAGACGCGCCGGAAGGTGGACGATGGCGAGGGTGTGGGTTACGGTCGAGCTATCTCCAGACCGTTGCGAGGCAAGACCGGTCCGATGGTTGGCGTCGATCCGTCCGCAGCGCGGCCCGCAAGGCCCGAGACCGTTCTCGAGATCAAAGACCTTCAGACCCATCTGACGCTGCGCAGCGGCATTGCACGCGCGGTGAACGGATTTTCGGCCGTGCTGCGCAAGGGTGAGACGCTCGGCCTGGTCGGAGAATCCGGCTGCGGCAAGAGCATGACGGCACTCTCGATCCTGCGGCTGGTGCCGGATCCGCCCGGCAAGATCGTCGGCGGCGAGATTCTTTTCCAAGGGCGAAATATCCTGGAGCTGAGCGATGCGGACATGCGCCGCATCCGCGGCAACGACATCTCGATGATCTTCCAGGAGCCGATGACCTCGCTCAACCCGGTGATGACGATCGGGCGGCAGATCAGCGAGACCATCATGCTGCACCAGGGCCGGTCGCCGGCCGAGGCGCGCGCCAAGACGGTCGAGGCGCTGCGTCTCGTGCGTATTCCTGATGCAGAAAGTCATCTAGACGATTATCCGCACCGGCTCTCGGGCGGCATGCGGCAGCGGGTGATGATCGCGATGGCGCTCGCCTGCAACCCGAAGGTGCTGCTGGCCGACGAGCCGACCACGGCACTCGACGTCACCATCCAGGCGCAGATCCTCAATCTGATGAGCGAGCTGCAAGAGCGGCTCGGCACCACGATCGTGTTGATCACGCACAACATGGGTGTGATTGCCGAATATGCCGACCGCGTCGTCGTGATGTATGCGGGCCGCAAGGTCGAGGAGGCGCCGGTCGATGCGCTGTTCGCGGCGCCGCGTCATCCCTATACGGCGGGGCTCCTCGGCTCGATCCCGCATCTCGATCTGATGGCTGCGGGACCCGGTCGCAGCCGCCTGACCGAGATCGAGGGCACGGTGCCGGCGCTGAACAACCTGCCGCAGGGCTGCGCGTTTGCGCCGCGCTGCCGTTACGCCACCGACGAGTGCCGCCGCGTGCCGCCACCGTTCGACGAGAAGGCCCCGGACCATTTTGCCGCCTGCTGGCATTCCGATCGCGTGGTCGGAGCCGCCGCATGACGACGCCTGCGGCTCCACCCGGACCGACGCTCTCGGTGCGTGATCTCAAGAAACACTATCCGGTGCGGCGCGGGTTCCTTTCGCGCGTGGTCGGGCAGGTGCATGCGGTTGACGGCGTGTCGTTCGAGGTCAAGCCGGGCGAGACGCTCGGGCTTGTCGGCGAAAGCGGCTGCGGCAAGTCGACCATCGGCAAAACGGTGATGCGGCTCGTGCCGCCAACCAGCGGCACCGTCACGTTGCAGGGCCGTGACATCACCCGGTTGCGAAAGACCGAGCTGCGGCCGCTGCGCCGCCAGATGCAGATGATCTTCCAGGATCCATATTCGTCGCTCAATCCGCGCCTTTCGGCCGGCGAGATCGTGGCGGAGCCGCTTGCGGTCCATAACATCGCGCCGCCGCGCGAAATCCCGGAGCGGGTGGCGGCGGTGTTCCGGCGCGTCGGGCTGCGGCCCGAGCAGATGGCGGATTTCCCGCATGCGTTTTCGGGCGGCCAGAGGCAGCGCATCGGGATCGCGCGCGCGCTCGCGGTCGGGCCGAGCCTGATCATCGGCGACGAGCCGGTCTCCGCGCTCGACGTCTCGATCCAGGCGCAGGTCATCAACCTCTTGATGGACCTGCAGGACGAATACCGGCTGTCTTATCTCTTCATCGCGCACGATCTTGCGGTCGTGCAGCACATCAGCCATCGCATCGCGGTGATGTATCTCGGGCGGATCGTCGAGCTTGCCGGCAAGCGCGAGATCTTCTCGAACCCGCTGCATCCCTACACCGAGGCCTTGCTGTCGGCGGTGCCGATTCCGAACCCAAAAGCGAAACGGCAGAAGAAGCAGATCATCCTGTCGGGTGACGTGCCGAGCCCGGTACGAAGGCCGAAGGGCTGCCACTTCCACACCCGTTGTCCCTATGTGATGGACCGTTGCCGCTCCGAAGAGCCGGCTTTGCGCGAGATCGGCCCCGGCCACCACGCGGCCTGCCACCTGCGTTAGCGCGGGGGCCTTCCGGATTGTGGTGAACCACCGGCGAGCCGGTCATTCAGGAACCATTCAGTCGGTTTGCAGTTAGAATGCGGGTCAATAAGGATCGAGGGAACGAGCCATGCGACGCAGTGCCCTGTTTGCCGTCACGGTCGCGCTCTTTGGATGCGCGCCGACAGTCGATGCCAACGCCTATACGGCGCGGGAGCTACAGTACTATTGCAGCCTCGGCAGCCAGACGCCGCGATCGATCCGGCCCTACTGCGGCGGTGGTTATGCACCGCAGTATCAGCCCGCTCCGCAGTATCGCGGCAATCGGTACGAAAATCCTTATAATTACGGCAACGCCAACCCTGACCCGTACGTCCACATTCAGCAGTATCCGGGGGTCTGCGGCCGCGGCGCCGTGTGGGATGGGTACCGGTGTCAGCGGACCTGGTGAGAGCTGAAGGGCGCCTGCGCGCTATTTCAGCGCCTTGATATCGTCCGGCAAGAAGCGCGTGTCGATGATCTTCATCATGTCGACGTCGCCCACCACTGCGCCGACCATCTTCTGTGCCTCGATCATCCGGTTCAGCGACTCCATGTGGAACTGACCGGAGCTCCAGTACGGAATACCTTGCGTGCGGCTGGCGCTGAGGAAGCGCACCACGGCGCGGGCGACCTCGGGCGTGATGTTCCAGGGCTTGGCGATGATGTCGCCGGCCTCGTCCGGATTGCTGGCCATGAACTCCACCGCGCGGCGGCGCGCCCGGATGATGGCCTTGATGAAATCGGCGCGCTTTTCGAGCTGAGGCCCGGTCGTCACCGCGACCACGTCGTTCAGCGCCGGGAAGACGTCGGCGGCCGTCGCCAACAGCCTGAACTTCGCCTTGTGGACCTGCCACAGCGGCTCGGGGAGGGCGAAGACGTCGATCTGGCCAAGCTCGAGCGCCGCGACGCCTTCGCCGAAGCCGCCGGTCTTGATGAGCTGCGCGTCGTCCTTCTTGAGGCCGGCTGCTTGCAGCAGCAGGAGCGCGAGTGCCTCGGTCGTCGATTTCGGATTGGTGTAGCCGATCTTCGCGCCCTTCAGGTCCTTGATGGTCTTGATTCGCGAGTCGGGCTTCACCCCATAGACCACCTGCGCGACCGTCGAGGCGGTGTCGGCGATGATCTTGATGTCGATGCCTTGCTGGACCGCGGCCACGACCGCGCCCGGATTGACCTCGCCATAGGCGACACCGGAGTTGAGGATGTTGCGCAGCGACGTGCCGCCGCCTTGCGACGAGATGAAGCCGGTGACGTCGGCGCCTTCCTCCTTGAAGTAGCCTTTCGCCATCGCGACCGCATACGGCATGCCCGCGGTGACAACGCCGTAATTGGCGATCGCCAGTTCTTCCGTCTTGGCCGGAATGGCGGCGGCCACAAGGCTCGCCGCAAGCACCGAAGCTGCGAACACGCGCATATCAGTTCCTCCCCATCCTGGGCCGGCCGTTCGGCCTTAGCCTGGGCTGTAGATCCAGGGCCGGCGTTTCTTGTCTGACGATTGAAAGCTGTTGAAGTCGGTGGCGCGGGTCAGCGTCTGGTCGATCTCGTCGAGGCCGGCGAGCAACGCCTGCCGGCGGCTCTCCTCGACCGTGAACGGGATGTTCGATCCATCCGGCAGCGCGATGATGCACCGCTGAAGATCGACCGTGAGAATGGAGTCGGGCGTTGCCGCGAGCGCATCGACAATCTTCTCGATGGTCGCCGCATCGAGGATGATCGGCAGCAGGCCGTTCTTGAACGAGTTCTCGAAGAAAATGTCGCCGAAGCTCGGCGCGATCACGCAGCGGATGCCGAAGCCGACCAGCGCCCAGGGCGCTTCCTCGCGCGAGGAGCCGCAGCCGAAATTCGGACCGGCCAGAAGGATGCGGCTGTCGCGATAGGGCGGGCGGTTGAGGATGAAATCCGGGTTCTCGGAGTCATCCAGCTTGTAGCGCCAGCCACCGAACAGGCCTTCGCCGAGATCCATCCCGTAATTGACGATCCAGCGAACCGGTATGACGGAGTCGGTGTTGATGTTCTCGATCAGGAGCGGCGCTGCGACGCCGGTGAGGGTTTCGAATTTCTGCACGGTCAGCGCCCTCAGTTCAACAGCTTGCGGACGTCGGTGATGACGCCGCTGACCGCGGCCGCCGCCACCATGGCGGGACTGGCGAGGTGCGTGTGGCTCTGCGGACCCTGCCGGCCTTCGAAATTGCGGTTGGAAGACGAGATGCAGCGCTTGCCGGGCGGCACCACGTCGCCATTGCCGGCGACGCACATCGAGCAGCCCGCGGCGCGCCACTCGAATCCTGCTTCGGTGAAGATGCGGTCGAGACCGGCTTTCTCCGCAGCGCGCTTGACCTGTTCGGAGCCCGGCACGATCAGCGCGCGCACGCCTGGCGCGACTTTGCGGCCCCGCGCGATGCGGGCGGCGTCGACCAAGTCGGAGTAGCGGCCGTTGGTGCAAGAGCCGATGAACGCATAATCGATCTTGGTGCCGGCGAGCGGCGCGCCTGCCTGCAGGCCGATGTAATTGAGCGCGCGCTCGATCAACTGGCGCTTGGCTGGATCGGGTTCGAGCGCCGGATCAGGCACCGACTCGTCGACCGCGATCACATCCTGCGGGCTCGTGCCCCAGGTGACCTGCGGCTTGATCTGCGCGCAGTCGATGGTGGCTTCCTTGGCGAAGCCCGCGCCTTCGTCGGTTTTGAGCGTGCGCCAATACGACAGCGCCGCGTCCCAGGCCGCGCCCTTCGGGGCGAACTCGCGGCCTTTTAGGTAGGTGAATGTGACATCGTCGGGCGCGATGAGCCCGGCCTTGGCGCCCATCTCGATCGACATGTTGCAGATGGTGAGCCGCCCCTCGATTGGCATGGCCCGGATGGTCGAGCCTGCATACTCCACCACATGGCCGCGGCCGCCGGCGGTGCCGAGCTGCCCGATCGCGTAGAGGATCATGTCCTTGGCGGTGACGCCGGGCGCGAGTTCGCCTTCGAAGGTCACGCGCATCGGCTTCAGTTTGCGTTGGATGATGGTCTGGGTCGCGAGCACATGCTCGACTTCCGAGGCGCCGATGCCCCAGGCCAGCGCGCCGAGCGCGCCGTTGCTCGAAGTGTGGCTGTCGCCGCAGACCAGGAGACAGCCAGGCAGGTCGATGCCAAGCTCCGCGCTGATCACGTGCACGATCCCCTGGCGCGAGTCGTTGATGTCGAACAGCCGGATGCCCTGATCGGCGCAGCTCTTGCGCAGCATCTTGATGAAGGGCTCGCCGGCCGGATTGGTGTCGTCGCCGCGGTTCGGTGTGGTCGCCACGATGTGGTCCACCGCCGCGAAGGTCATGTCGGGGTTCTTCACCTTGCGGCCGGCTTTGGCGAGATTCGCGAAAGCGCGCGAACTCGTCATCTCGTGCACCATGTGGCGGTCGACATGGAGGAGGAAGATTCCATCGCCCTGGTCGGCGACGACATGATCGTCCCAAAGCTTCTCGAAGAGGGTGCGGGGTCCGGCGTTCGGGTCGGCCATCGTGCGGGATTCGTCCTTGTTGGGGCGGCATCGCACGCCCGAGTCCACCCATCTTAATCCTCTTGTTTTGCTGACGAAAACCCGGCCACGGCTGCGATTTCAGTCCGTGAAAGCCGGACATTGTGCGCGTTGTGAGGGGCGAACCGCCTCGCTATCGTTTTTGCGTCGCGGCGCTCGTCGGCAGCACGCAATGCGCCATGCCGCAAACGAGATGGAGGAACTCATGAGGCGCGGATTGTCGCTCTGCATCCTGTCCGGACTGGCGGCCTTGTCGATTGCATCGGCTGCCCCGACGCCCGCCTCCGCCCAAAGCGGCCCGCCGATCTCGATCGGCATCCTGGAAGCGACACCGGCCTTCTACGATCTGCCGGTCTACGCGCTGACTCAGATGGGCAACGAATTCGGCCTCAAGGTCGAGGTGCTGGAACTGCAAGGTGGCGGCGAGACCGGCGCGGTGTTCGCGGGCGGTCACGGCGACATCCTGATGGCCGGCATGGACAAGGCGTTCGGCTTCTACAAGGAGAAGTTGGTCGAGCAGAAGGTGTTCGGCGTCGTGCTGACGTCGGCCAACTGGTCGCTGGTTGCGCCTGCCAAGTCCTCGATCAAGACGATGGCGGATCTGAAGGGCAAGACCATCGGGATCTCGGGGCCGGGATCGTCGTCCGACATGCTGGTGAAGTGGGCGACGCGAAAAGCCGGGCTCGATCCCGCCAAGGACGTCGAGTTGATCGCGCTCGGCTCGGTCGCGAACCTCTATGCGGGGGTCGAGAACGATCGCGTCGCCGCGGCGGTGCTGGTGTCGCCTTTCCTGCAGAAGGCGGTGCAGGGCGGCATGGCGCGTGTGATCGGCGACTGGGAGGGCATGAGCTATCCGAACAGTGTGTTCATGGCCCGCACCAAGGACTTGAAATCCGATCCGCAGAAATTCATCCGCTTCCAGGCGGCGCTGAAGGTCGTGCTCGGCCGCTTCAAGGATGATCGCGCCTTCGCGCTTTCGATCGCCAAAAAGCGCTATCCGAATGCCAAGCCCGAAGAACTGAACGCGCAGCTTGATCACGCCATCGCGACGCTGTGGAAGCCGATGGATGGTGAGATGACCAAGGAGCTCTACAACAACGCGCAGGACGTGATGGTCGGCTCCGGCCGCCTGAAGCAGTCCGACATTCCGCCGTTCGAGGAACTGGTGGTCAATCTGCCGGCGAAGTGACGTGCTGCAGGTCAAGCGGGAACAGTCGAAAGGGACGATGCCGCTTCCACGGATCGAGCTGAGCGGGCTGTCGCTGCGCTATGCGGGATCGGCCGCAACCGATGCGTCGCATCTCGCGCTCGACAGTATCTCGCTGCAGATCGCGGACGGCGAATTCGTCGCCATCATCGGTCCGAGCGGCTGCGGCAAGAGCACGCTGCTGCGGCTGGTATCGGGGCTGCTGCGCCCGACCGACGGCGACATAAAAGTTGGTGGCGAAACGATCCAGACGGTGCCACGCGGGATCGGATTTCTCTTCCAGTCGGACGCCCTGCTGCCGTGGAAGACCGCCGAGGAGAACGTCACCATCGGCGGCGTCCTGGCCGGCAAGAGCCAAAAAGAAGCCAAGGACCGTGCCCGCGTGCTGCTGGAGGAACTGGGGCTTGGGTCCGCGCTCAACAAATATCCGTCGGAGCTGTCGGGCGGCATGCGAAAGCGCGTCGCGCTGACCCGTACCATGGCGTATGAGCCGAACGTGTTCCTCTTGGATGAGCCCTTCTCGGCGCTCGACGCGCAGACCCGCATCCATGTCGGAAACCGCTTCCTGAAGGCGCTGGAAAAGCTCGGCCAAACCGTGATCTTCGTCACCCACGACATCGAGGAGGCGATCGCGCTGGCGGATCGAGTCGTCGTCATGACGGCGTCGCCCGGTCGGATCGCGGCCGAATTTCCGATCACCATTCCGCGCCCGCGCGACTATTACAACTCGCGCTTCGAGCCGGGCTTCCGCGACCTCCAGGCCAAGATATGGGAAGTCCTGCGGCGCGAGATGCAGGGAGTGCTGCGGCATGAAGGCCAGTCCTGAATTGGCGCTGCCGGCGGCGAGCGCCGGCGCCGAATTCGACCGGCAGCGCGCCGCGCAGGCACGCCGCACGGAGATACGCAAGATCATCGATCGGGTGATCGCGATCATCGTGCCGCTGGCGATCTGGCAGTTTGCCTCCGACCGGCTGATCGCAAAGAAATGGATCAGCAGCCCGATCGACATCGCCGAGCGCATCTGGACCATGCTGATGGACGGCACGCTCCAGGTCCACACCTGGGAGACCTTCAAGGAAGCGTTGCTCGGGCTGCTGCTCGGCATCGCGCTCGGGCTTGTGATCGGCATCCTGCTCGGCTTGTGGCGGCGGCTGTCGGATGCGCTCGACCCGATCATCATGGGCTTCTACAGCCTGCCGAGGGTGTCGCTCGCGCCGCTGTTTATCATTTGGGTCGGGATCGGGCTCGTCGCCAAGGTGGCGCTCGTCGCCTCGATGGTGGTGTTCGTCGTGCTGTTCAATGTGCGCGAGGGCGTCCGCAACATCGACCGCGACATCGTTGACGCCTTCCGCAGCATGAACGCCTCGCGCGGTGCGCTGATGCGCTATGTGATCATCCCGTCGCTGATCCCCTGGCTGCTCACTGCGATCCGGATCGGGATCGGGATGGCGCTGGTCGGCGCCGTGGTCGGCGAGCTGATCGGATCGAGCAAGGGGCTCGGCTGGTACGTGAGCTTCGCGAGCGGCACGTACGACATGACCGGCGCGATGACGGCGCTCACCGTGCTGATGATCCTCGCCATGGTGTTCAACGGCGTCCTGGTCCTGCTCGAGCGACGCGTATTGAGCTGGCGCCGTAGCAACGACGCATCCCTTCAGACCTGACGGCTGGAAATCCGAGTGCTTCATGGGCAGACGTGAACAAGATTTGAAGCCGGCGTCGCCGACCGATCAGGTCGGGCTCTGGCTGTCGGATTTCGGTGATGCGCTGGCGGCAAATGATATCCAAGCCGCGCTCGCGCTGTTCAATGACGACTGCTACTGGCGCGATCTCCTGTGCTTCACCTGGAACATCAAAACGAGCGAGGGCAAGCCGGGGGTCGCGGCGACGCTGCAAGGGACGCTCGCGAGTGCAAAACCGTCGGGCTGGCGCATCGATGGCGAAGCAAATCGTGTCGACGACGTTACGGATGGCTGGTTCACCTTCGAGACGCCGCTCGCTCGCTGCAAGGGTCATGTGCGCCTGAAGGACGGGAAGTGCTTCACGCTCCTGACCCTGATGGACGAGCTGAAGGGTTTCGAGGAGCCGCGCGGCGAACGGCGCGAACGCGGTGTCCAGCACGGCGTCTCTCGCGATCGCAAGACCTGGCTCGAAAGTCGTGCACAGGAGGAAGCTGAGCTGGGCCGCAGCGTGCAGCCCTATTGCGTGATCATCGGCGGCGGGCAGGGCGGCATCGGGCTCGCGGCGCGCTTGCGGCAGCTGAATGTACCGGCGCTGATCGTCGACAAGCTCCCGCGCCCCGGCGATGCCTGGCGCAATCGCTACAAGTCGCTCTGCCTGCACGATCCGGTGTGGCTCGACCACATGCCCTATATCCCGTTTCCGGATCACTGGCCGGTCTTCTCACCCAAGGACAAGATCGGTGACTGGCTGGAAATGTACGTGAAGGTGATGGAGCTGCCCTATTGGGGCGGCACCGAATGCACCCACGCGCATTACGACGCGCAAACGAAGGAGTGGAGCGTAACTATCTCGCGTAATGGCGAGATGATTACGCTGCGACCGAAGCAACTGGTGCTGGCGACCGGCATGTCGGGCGTGCCGAATATCCCGAAATTCCCGGGCGCCGAGAGCTTCAAGGGCACGCAGTATCATTCGAGCCAGCACCGCAGCGGCGAGGCTTTTGCCGGCAAGCGCTGCGTGGTGGTGGGCTCCAACAACTCCGCGCACGATATCTGCGCCGATCTCTGGGAACACGGCGCCGACGTCACGATGCTCCAGCGCAGCTCGACGCTCGTCGCGCGTTCGGAGACCTTGATGGAGCTGTCGTCGGGGCGGCTCTATTCGGAAGCGGCGCTCAAGCGCGGCATAAATACCGACAAGGCCGATCTGATGTCGTCCTCGATGCCTTACGGCGTGATGGCGAAGGTGCAGGTGCCGGTCTATGCCGAGATGGCGACGCGCGACAAGGCCTTCTACGACCGGCTGCGCAAGGTCGGCTTCATGCTTGACTTCGGCGAGGATGGCTCGGGCCTGTTCGTGAAATATATCCGGCGCGGCTCCGGCTACTACATCGACGTCGGCGGCTCCGAGCTGATCGCGAACGGCGAGGTCAAGCTGAAGAGCGGCGTGAGCGTCACGCGGATCACACCGGATTCCGTGGTGCTGAGTGACGGCAGCGAAGTGCCGGCCGATCTGATCGTGTACGCCACCGGCTACGGCTCGATGAACGGCTGGGCGGCGAAGATCATTTCGCAGGAGGTCGCCGACCGGGTCGGAAAATGCTGGGGCGTCGGCTCCGGCACCACCAACGATCCCGGCCCCTGGGAGGGCGAGCTTCGGAACATGTGGAAGCCGACCCGGCAGGAAGCGCTCTGGTTCCACGGCGGCAATCTGCAGCAGTCGCGGATCTACTCGAAATACCTCGCCCTACAGCTCAAGGCCCGGATGGAGGGCATTCCGACGCCGGTCTTCGACCTTGCCGCGGTCCATCATCTGTCCTGACGTCGTCTCTCCTGTCCGCGTTGCGGCCGCCGCAATGCGGCCCCGGGCCGCGCTAGGCAGCGCCACAAATTGGCGTTACGGTCCTGCATCGGTTCAAAGCCGCAGAAGCCGGCGGACCGGGAGGAAGAATGACCGAGTACACCAACCGCTCTGTGACGCGCGCGCTCAATGTGCTCGACGTGTTGCTGAGCGCGTCGCGCAGCCTGCTGCTTACGGAGGTTGCAACCGCTGCGGCACTCGACCGCGCGACCACCTACCGCCTGTTGCATGTCCTGGTCGAGCAGGGCTACGCGCATCGCGAGACCGCGTCGAAGCGCTACAGCGTCAATCCGGCCTTCTTCCTGCGCCAGAAGATGGGCGTACCTGCCCCGGCTGCGCGGATCGCCCGCCCGGTGCTGCGGCAACTGCACGCTGAGACGACGGCCGAGGTCAGCATCGCGAGTTTTCAGGGCGCCGAGATCAGCTACGAGCGGCAATTCGTCGGTCGCCACCAGAAAGGCGAGGGGCTGTTCCGCGGCGTGCTGCCCTCGCACGCCACCGCGAGCGGCAAGGTGATGCTGGCATTCCGTCCGGAAGCGGAAGTGCGAAAGATCTACGAGTTCATGCCGCTCACCGCCTACACGCCGCGGACACTCCACGATTTGCCGGCGTTGCAGGGGCATCTGCAGAAGATCCGAAGCTGCGGCTTCTCGGTCAATCAGCGCGAGTTCATGGACGACCGCATCTGCATCGCCGTGCCGATCCGCACCGCGCAGAAGGATGGTTCGCTCGCGCTCTCGATCAGTCTGCCGGCGACAGTGACCGACGGACGCAGCATCGAGCGCCTGATCGACCGTACCAAGCACGCGAGCGAACGGGTCAGCCGCCTGCTCGACGGTCAGGCGACCGAAGCGGTTTACGACGCGGCTACTTGAACGCCTTGATGTCGTCCGGCAGCAGGCTGGTGTCGATCAGCTTCGACAGATCGAATTCGCCGCTGAGCGCGCCGACCATCTTCTGCACCTCGAGGATGCGCTTCATCCCTTCGAGATGGATCTGGCCCGAGCCCCAATACGGAATGCCTTGCGTATCGGCGGTGATCAGATTGCGGAGCGCCTTTTTGGCTTCATCAGGCGTGAGATTGTAGGGCTTCGCGATAATCTCGGCGGCCTCGTCCGGATTCTTGTACATGAATTCGACCGCACGCCGGCGGGCGCGGATCACCGCGCGAATGAAGTCGCCCTTCGTCGCGATCGCGTTCACCGTGGTGGCGCCGACGACGTTATCCAGCGGCGGCAGTGCTTCGGTCGCGCGGACCACCACGCGATACTTGCTTTCGTGGCGCGCCCAGAGCGGTTCGGGGATCTGGGCGATGTCGAGTTGTCCGAGTTCGAGCGCCGCGATGCCCTCGCCGAAGCCGCCGGTGCGCGTCAGTTGCGCATCTTCGGGCTTGAGCCCGATCTTCTGAAGCAGCAGCGTGCTCAAGGCCTGACTGGTCGAGCGTGGATTGGTGAAGCCGATCTTCTTACCCTTGAAGTCGGCGAGCGACTTGATCGGCGAGTCGGGCTTTACCACCCAGACCGATTCAGCGCAGGTCAGCACGTTATCGCTGACGATGCGCAGGTCTCCGTTCTCCTGCGCGGCGACCGCGACCACGCCCGGATTGACTTCCGCATAAGGTGCGTTGCCGTTGAGCATATTGCGCAGCGTGGTGCCGCCGCCCGCCGAGGAGATGATGCCGGTGACGTTGGCGCCTTCCTCCTTGAAGTAGCCTTTCGCCATCGCGACCGCGAACGGGAAGCCGTTAGCGGCGACGCCGTAATTGCCGACCACGATCTCTTCGGCTTGCGCGTCTGCAACGCCAAGACCGAGCGTCGCCAGAAGAGCCATCCATACCGGGCGTGGCGTCATGCGAACCTCCCTGCGGCATTGTCGGCCGGTCGCAAGAAGCGCCGGCGTTTCGTCTGCCAGAACATAGCAGGGGAGGCGGGGACACTTCGGCCCGGTTTTCGGGCCGTGAAAACGGCCTCGGCAGACCCAACTGAGAGCCTAGCTTGGGATGTAGAGGCCACCGTTGATGTGGATGGTTTCGCCGGTGATGAAGCTCGCGAGATCGCTGCACAGGAACGCGATGGTGCCGGCGACATCCTCGGGTTTGCCGACGCGCTGCAGCGGCGTCAGCTTCACCAGCGCCTCGCCGCGCTTGACCAGATGGTTGGTGATCATAGCAGTGTCGATCAGGCCGGGCGAGACTGCGTTGGCGCGCAGACGCGGGGCGATCTCGGCCGCGAGCGCGCGCGTGAAGGTCAGCACAGCGCCCTTGCTGGCGCTGTAATGCGCGTAGCCGGGCGAGCCGCGATGGCCAGCGACCGAGGCGATATTCACGACCGCGCCGCCGTCGCGCAACAGCGGGAGTGCGGCCCGGCAGGTGTAGAAGACGCCGTCGAGGTTGATCGCCATGGTCCTGCGCCAGACCGCGTCCGTCAGGTCGGCGACCTTGCCTTCGTCCTGGAAGATGCCGGCGCCCGGGACGAGATAGTCGAGGCCGCCGAACTGTTGCTGGCAGGCTGCGAAAGCGGCGTCGATCTGGCGCGGGTCGGTAGCGTCGAACACTGCGGTCGCGACGCGGCGGCCCGACGGATCAAGTTCCTTCGCGAAACTTTGAAGCGGGCCGGGTTCCCGGTCGGCGAGGAAGAGGCGCGCCCCGCAACGATGGAAGGCCTGCGCGGTGGCGCGGCCGATGCCGCCCGCCGCGCCGGTGAGAAACAGCACCCGGTCCTTGAATTCGATCATGCGGTCCTTCCAGCATCGTTCACGCAAAGCGCGTGTCGCTGGAAGCTAGCAGGGGATCTCGCGCGAGCGGCAGCGTCCGGTGGGCCCTGCTTTCGCGGATTGAAAATGCCGATGCGCGATGGGGGTAATAGCAGGTCGCAGCAGCCGGGTCCTGCGCCCCGACCGGTTCATATCCCTGAATGAACCAGTCGCCTGACTCGCGACACCCACACGAGGGACCGGCAGCGGCGTTTCCGCGGCCGACAAGCGATGAGGGGACGGCGCTCCGTGCGCCGAGGCTGATGCCGTACAGAAAGAAGATCGTTCTCCATACACCATCAGGATACCGCCCGGGCCTGGACGCCCTGGTGGAGCAATTTGTCGAGGACGGGGTCATGCTGGTCGCCGTTGTCGGGCAGGACTGCGCCCGGATCGAAGACATAGTCGACGAACTGGTCGTGGGCGACGGCTCGGACACGCGCCCCTTCATCCTCACCAGCTCACATCCCGACGAGACGTTGGAGGACGTGGTCGATTTCGCCCGCATCCTGCCCGATGACTACGCGGGCGACGTCGAGGTGGTGGTTCTCGGCTGACGCCGTTCGCCAAACCGCCTTGGGCTGCGGATTCGACGCTTTCCGCATGGGAACAAAGCGACTGACCCGCCGTTGTCATGGGTTCCCGTCCCTTGGGCGGGTGTCGCATGGGGGCCTTCGGCATTCGGGAATGCCAGTCACACGCTCAGCCATGATCGAACCGGCGCCCGACAAGCTCGCCGAAATATTTCCGGGCGACAGCGAGATGGCGCGCCTCATGCGCCGCTGGGACTGGCAGCGGACCCCGCTCGGCGATCCGCTGGATTGGCCGGACGGTCTCAAGATCCCACTCACCATGCTGCTCACCTCGCGGTTCGAGATGTGGCTCGGCTGGGGTCCGGACCTGCTGTTCTTCTACAACGACGCCTACATCCCGACGCTCGGCCTCAAGCATCCGTCGATGCTCGGGCGGCCGTTTCGCGAGGTCTGGGCCGAAGTCTATGACGACGTCGCCGACCAGGTGGAACGGGTACGGGCCGGCGAGGCCACCTGGAACAAGGCGCTGCTGCTTTTGCTGGAGCGCAGCGGCTATCCGGAAGAGACCTATCACAGTTTTTCCTACAGCCCGCTCTATGGCCAGGGCGGCGCGGTCGAAGGGATGCTGTGCGTCGTCAGCGAGGACACCGAACGTGTCATCAGCGAACGCCGGATCGACATGCTGCGGAAGCTCGGGATGGAGCTCGTGGGCGCGCTCGACCGCGACTCCGTGCGAGATATTGCGTGTTCGGTGTTGAGCACCAACCGGAGGGATTTCCCCTTCGCTTTGCTGAATCTTCAGGGCGACGCGTACGCCTGCACACCCGATGCGCAGCATCTGTTGGCACATCACTGGCCGCTGGATGATTTCGGGGCGTTTGCAACGGGCCGAAAGTTCAAACTGCCGAAAGACCTGACCTATCCGACTGGTTCATGGCAGCGGCCTCCGGTCGAGGCGCTGGTCGTTCCGATCCCGGGGGCCGGCGAGGAGCCGCCGCTTGGCTCACTCGTGCTTGGGCTCAATCCGCATCGCCGCGACGATGCGCATATCATGGACATCGCGCGGCTGTTGGCCGGACAAATCAGCGGCGCCATGGCGAATGTGGGCGCGCTGCAGTCCGAGCGGCGCCGCGCCGACCGCATCTGGTCGCACGCGCGTGACCTGATGGTCGTGGTCGGTTCCGACGGAGTGTATCGGTCCGTCAGCCCGGCCTGGACGCGTCTCCTCGGACATGCGGTCGACGAGGTGGTGGGACATCATTTCGAGGAGTTCGTCGTCGCCGAAGACGTGTCTGTTTCGCAGAACGCGCAAGAGCGCGCGCTGAGCAAATCCGATCTGACCGGGTTCGAAAACCGGCTCAGGACGAAAGACGGCGATGTGCGCTGGATCTCCTGGCACACCGCGATGGAGCAGGGGCTCGTCTACGGCTACGGGCGCGACATCACCGAACAAAAGGCCAATGCCGAGGCACTGGTGGCGGCCGAGGAAGCTTTGCGGCAGTCGCAGAAGATGGAAGCAGTCGGGCAATTGACCGGCGGCATCGCGCACGACTTCAACAATCTGCTGACCGGCATCATCGGTTCGCTCGACATGATGAAGCGGCGCTCCGCCGAAGGTCGTGTTGCGGATGTCGAGCGCTATGCGGCGGCCGCCACGACATCGGCCAATCGCGCGGCGGCGCTGACGCAGCGGCTGCTCGCCTTCTCACGCCGCCAGGCGCTCGATCCAAGGCCGGTCGATGCCAACGAACTCGTGCGCGGCGTCGAGGACTTGATCCGCCGTTCGATTGGAGAGTCGATCGAGCTGCAACTCATCGCGGAGCCCGAACTGTGGTGGACACGATGTGATCATAACCAACTCGAGAGTGCGGTGCTCAATCTCGTCATCAACGCGCGCGATGCCATGCCCGATGGCGGACGCCTCGTGATCGAGACCCGCAATTCCGTGGTCGACGGCAGCCGCGGCGCTGACAATGAGATCGTAGCTGCCGGCGAGTACGTGACGTTATCCGTGACCGACACCGGTTTCGGCATGTCGCCCGACATCGTCGCCAAGGCGTTCGAGCCGTTCTTCACCACCAAGCCGCTGGGGCAGGGCACCGGGCTCGGCCTCTCGATGATCTACGGGTTCGCACGCCAATCCGGCGGCTTTGTCGAGATCGACAGTAAGGAAGGGATCGGCACGACGGTCCGTATCAATCTGCCCCGCAAGGATATCGGCGAACGCGACACGATCCCGCCGGACCTGCCGCGCTCCGTTGAGCGCTCCGACCGCGGCGAAACGATCCTCATCGTCGAGGACGAGCCAGCGGTGCGGGCGCTGGTGATCGATGCCCTGCAGGATCTCGGCTATCGCACGATCGAAGCATCGGATGCGGCCGCCGGCCTTCGGCATTTGCAGTCGGACGTGCCGATCGATCTTCTGGTGACCGACGTCGGTCTGCCGGGCGGCCTCAATGGCCGGCAGCTCGCGGATGCCGGGCGTGTCGTGCGCCCCGACCTGAAAGTGCTCTTCATGACCGGCTATGCGCACAATGCGGCGACCGGCAGCGGGCTGCTCGAGCCCGGGATGGAGATCATCACCAAGCCGTTCGCGGTCGACAAACTGGCGAGCCGCGTACAGGCGATCGTGAGGTCGTAAAGGTGGGGCGATCCGGGTGAAAACGTTCGGTCAGCTGGCGACGCACTTTTTGATGAAGCGATTGCGCGCCACCATGTTGAGCTTGAACTTCTGCGCTTTCGCCTGACGCCGGCAGTCGGTCTCTTTCTTGTTCTTGGCTTCCCAGTCCGCCGCCGCCTTCTTCTGCTCAGCCCCGGCCTTTTCGGTCGAGGATTGATACGGGGTCACCGGGGCCTGGGCATGCGACGGGACGATGGTCATGGCGATCAACAGAGCGCCAACAACCGCAGCGGCTTTTGTCATGAAACTCCCCCTGACGACGTTCGGATGAGCTTTAGCATACTCCGCCACGTGATTGGCAGGGCTTTGTAATATCACACGAAAGCTGCATCTTTGAGCATCGGGGCCGGATCGTTGCACGGTGGCTCGCCACCGGGACGCTAGCGGGACAAGGCTTTGAGACCGGCCTGCAGGCGTCCGTTCGGAATGATTGCGGCAAGGGCCGGCAGCGACGGCCACCGCAGCCGGGCGGGCGGCGGCGCGTCCTGCCGTGACCCAAGGGCCGCGAAGACATAGAAGCCGAGCAGCATCCAGAGGCTGCGCTGATAGAACAATTCCTGCATCGTCGACATCAGCCCGAAGGCCAGCAGAATGAGCGCAGCGGCTTGCGCATCACCCCGCTCGCCGGACGCGAATATGCGCGCGATCTGCCGCATGACGAGCCCGGCGAATACGAGGAAGCAGGCGAGTCCCAGGATGCCGGCCTCCGCCAGCAGCCAGAGCGTGGTCGAGTGGATGATCAGCGGGTCGTGCCCGAGCATGATTTCGTTGCGGATGAAGGCGCCGAGGCCAGCGCCAAAGAACGGATACGCCACGAACAGTTTCGCCGCCTCGAAATAGGTGTAGAGCCGCTCGATATTGGATGCGGCCGGATCGAAGGTCTTGAACACCTGCGGCGGCGTATCGGCCGGGAGGAAACCTGCGCCATGCACGAATATCCAGGTGTTCTTCGGCTGGCAGAATGACAGAAGGGCGAGGGCGACCAGCAGCAGACCGCAGACGGTGCCACAGGCCAGCCGCTTCCCTGGCGGCCGCACCACATAGAGTGCGGCCGGCACCGCGATGACCAGCGACAGCCAGGCTGACCGTGACGCGCTCATCAGCGTTCCGAACAGCATCAAGGCGCCAACACCGCTCACCGCCCAGGTCGGCCAGGCCGACAGCGCGCGGCGCTGCTCGGCAATCAGCACCATGAATCCCATCAGCAGCGCGAAACCGAACGCGCTCGCATTCTGTGTCAGCCCGCGCGCGGCGCCGACCCAACCGACGCAGGCCTCCAGAAACGCGAACTGCCGGTTGCCGTACACGATCGCGACGTCGACGAACACGGACATCGCGAGCGTCACCAGCAGTACCTTCAGTGCAAAATCGCGTGCGTCCCGATCTTCAGCGATCCAGGCCGCGACATAGACATGAGCCGCGACGGCGATCACGCCGACCACGCGCACCGCCGCCCAGGATTGGAATCCGAAGCGCGACAGGCCCAACATGAAGGCACAGGTCAGCGCGAGCAGCGGCAGCACGAACCAGACCAGTGGCCGCAACCGGAAGCCGGACGCGGCCGCCAGCAGACAGCCCATCGCAACCACGAGGTCCGAGCCGGCGAGCGCCACACCGGCCGGCCCGACCGGCACGACGATCTGAGTGACGACTCCGACGGGAAGCAGCGTGGCGCAGACCCAGCGAGCCTGTGTCTCGGCTCGTTCGCGTGAAATTGCCGTCACCGCGCCCCCGTTCTGTCCGGGTTCCATCCTCGCTGATTCTCACGCGGCTGTGGATGAGGGTTTTGATGCCGACTCAAATCACTTGCCACCCATACGGATCTTGCCAGCAGCGCGAATCACGACGCGGCTGCCGAGGTGTTCTCAGCCGTAAAGCAGCGAGACCACGATCGCGATTGCGATCATCCAGCCCACCGCCGACACCGCGATTGCAATGAAAGTGACCCGGCCCGAATCCACGGCGCCCCTCCGCGAATCTTCAAATGATGTCGCCGAGCCGAACAGAGCGCTGACTGTCTAGGCTGACAGGTTTTCTGTGACGCGGAGCCTGCAACGCAGCTGATTCCCCCAGTGCGGGATTGCCCCATTGGGGCACAATCGGAGCTCTGCGTTGTTCCGGTTTCGACGCCAATTGGGGGAGGGCCGTGCGAACTTATTTCGATTTAGATCTTGTTCTCGATGAACTTTATCCCGACGCCGCTGGCCGATCGCCACACCACCTGACAATGCAATCCCTTCCGGACGCCGGGCTGGAAACTCAGGTGGAACGTTTTCGGCAGTTTCCGTGCATCAGGAACGCGGAGCTGTGCGCCGCTGTCGGACATGTTGGTGACCGTGCAGCGCAAAACGCCGAATCCCCCGTCAAGCGTGATCCAAGCGGGCGTGTTCATCACCCGGCGGGGCAAACGGGGCTTTCGTCCGAAGATGGACATCACCGCATAACGCGGATCATCGCAGCCGGTTGCAGATCGATCGACTTGTGCCGATCGGATTAGGCGCTCGGTAAGACAGCGGCACGGCGTCAGGGCGACCGAAGGTTGCGCCGTGTGTTTCCCGCAAGAAAAGTCAAATGAAACAGATGACGAAATACGGCTGAAACAGACGGCTGCTACAAGCTGATCAACGTTTGATGACTTAAGCATTTTTGTTGTGCCGGCGGGTTTTCCTCGTCCCCACACCCCAGCTAACCCGCTTGGCAGGCGCCCGACATTCCCCCGTGTCGGGCGCCCCCCTTTTCATAGGAGGCTTTACATGCGCCGCTTTATTGTCTGCACGGCTGCCGTTTTGGCGTTCGGCTTTCTGGCGTCTGACGCTTTCGCGTTCACAAGCCTGACGCGCGATCAGGTGAAAAATGTCTGCGGTCCCGATCTGAAGGATCGTCCAGGCGGGTTCGGTTGCACGAAAAAATGCGCCGACAAGAGATCGACCTGCATCTACGACTGCAGCAACAAGACCGGCGAATGCAACGGCCTGGCAATGGTGCGGTAATCAGGCTTACGGTACCGGCCAACGCGGCGTCGGAAGCGTCGTAGGCGTCGGACCGATCAAAAACGCTGGACGGTCAGTCCGGCGAACGTCAGATTTCAGGCTCCAAACGTCTTTGAGCCTGCCCTGACCGCAATACGACCCGCTGGACCGGCCTACCGCCCCGACATCGACGGACTGCGCGCCGTCGCGGTGCTGGCGGTCGTCGTCTTCCATGCCGACCTATACCGGAACGGCGAACGGGTCTTGCCGGGCGGGTTTCTCGGCGTTGATATCTTCTTCGTCATTTCCGGCTTCCTGATAACCGGGTTGATCCTGAAGGGACTCGCCGAGAAGAACTTCAGCCTTCTCGAATTCTATGCGCGCCGCGTGCGGCGCATTTTCCCCGCCCTCGCGCTGACGCTGGCCGCGACGTGGGCCATCGGCTGGTTCGTGCTTCTGCCTGAAGAATATCGCGCTCTCGGCAAGCACATCGCCGCGAGCATGGCCTTCGTCGTCAATTTTGTCTTCTGGGGTGAGGCGGGCTATTTCGACGTCGAGGCGCAGTCGAAGCCGCTACTTCATCTGTGGTCACTCGCGATCGAGGAGCAGTTCTACATCGTCTGGCCGTTGGTGCTTGCGCTGAGCTGGCGGCACATGTCGCGATGGCTGGGATTGATCCTTGCTGCGATCGTCATCGGCTCGTTCGCCTACGGAATGATCGTTGCCGCGCGCGACCCAAGCAACGGTTTCTATCTGCCGTTTGCGCGTTTCTGGGAGCTCGGCGTGGGCGGCCTCTTGGCCTATGGATTTGCCCAGGCTCCATGGCGGTTGCAGACGATCTGGCTGAATCTGTGTGCCTTGGCCGGCCTCGTTCTGATCGTTTGCTCGCTCACCCTGTTCGACAGCAGTCGCGCGTTTCCCGGCTGGTGGGCCTTGATGCCCGCGGCCGGCACCTGCCTTCTGATCGCCGCGCAGGGTGCGTGGCTCAACACGCATATTCTCGGACATCCGATCGCGACGTCGATCGGGTTGATCAGCTAGCCGCTCTACCTATGGCACTGGCCGCTTCTGTCATTTGCCAGGATTTCGCAAGGTGAGGATCCGTCAGGCCTGTCGAAAGCGGCGGCTGTATCCGCAGCCTTTGCGCTAGCCTTCCTTACCTGTCGGTTTGTCGAAAAACCGATTCGGGAACTCAAAGGAACGCGAGGCGCGATGCCGCTGGTCGGCATCGCGATCGTGATCGGATTGGCCGGGATCGCGACATTTCGGGTGCAGGGATTTCCAGGCCGCTTTCCCGCCGAGGTGTCGTGGCTGCTCGAGGCCGACAATGTCGAGAGGCCGTACCGCTACCAACGCTGCTTCCTCGATCCCAACGACAAAGCCGCCGAATTCGCTGCGGAATGCGTTGAGGGCGGTCGAGATCCGGTGCTGCTGTGGGGCGATTCACTCGCGGCTCATCTCTATCCGGGGCTGCACGAAGCGAGCCAAGCGTCAGATGTCGGGCTGGCGCAGTTCACGACGGCCGGATGTCCGCCGTTCTCAGGACCCGATACATTCAGCAACGCCGCGTGCCGGCACTTCAATGTCGTCGTCGAACAGAAAATAAGGGAGTTGCGTCCGAGCCGTGTCATTCTGGCGGCTCGATGGCCGTTGAATGCGCTCAATCTGGAGCAGTTGGTAACGCAAACGGTGTCGATGCTGCGTGAGAATGGCGCGCGCGATATCTATCTCGTCGGCATCAAATATGTCTCGCTGCTCGATGCACTTTGCCCCGGCGGACAGTGCGTTGTCAGGCTTGGCCTGCGCCGGGGCGACCTGATGACGGCAGACTACGATCACTTCACCAAGCGAGGCTCGGAACATGCGGTGGAACAGTTGAAGGGGCAGTTGCCGTTTTGAGCCCCGAGGTCGGGGCCCCGACCGAACAGCAGGCTCAGGCAGAAACGCGCTGCCGGACTGCCGCTTTCGCCTAAGACTGCGCCTTGAAGAGCTTCGCTTCGAGGGCGGCCATCCGAGCCTCTATGTCGGCTTCACGGTTTCGGCGCGCCGCTACGGGCGCCGGCGCGACGGTGATGCGCTCGCGAGCCCTTTCCATCAGCGCTTCGATAACCTGATGATGATCGCGTCGCTCTTTCCACCACGTGGACGCGACAAAGACGACCAGCGCCATGGCGCAAAGACCGGCGCCTACAAAAAACAACATGCCACGCAACTCCCGCACCACCGACGGCGATCATTAGATCGGCTTTTTGATGCTGGGCGATAGTTTGCTTACAGTTGTCCACAGCGGCGCTGTTGAAACGGTGAGCCGCTCCGCTCGGGGCGCGCCGCCGATGTTTTGATGGGGCTGGAACCTCTGTGAGAAGAGATCATGCTGACGATTCGGTGCTCATTGTTGGCGGTGGCGTTGATCGCGGCAGCGTCATCGGCCGTGGCCGAGACGACCGCAGACGTTATCAAACGCATCGGGCTGGTCGAGAGATGGGGGCCGGTCTGCGATAAAGCCTCGTCGATGAGCAACGATTTTGCGACCATCAGCGCCGACAGTGAACCTCCGTTGCTTGTAACGGATGCTGTAGGTCAAGCTTCCAGTCTGCGGAGCGTTGTGGAGGAAGTCGAGATTGTTTCCCCAACTAGAATGCGCATCAAATTTAGAGCTGCAGATGCAAAATGGGGATTGCTCAACGGTTTTGCGTTTGATGCTACGTTGGCTGAGGACATTGATCAGCAGACGAAAGAAATCGTCCGACTACGGTTCATGAGATTGGTCCGTTCAGACGGCAGCGTGCTAATCAGGGAAGGCTTGAATTTCCCGGCCCGCCAACCGACGCTTTGGATGTATCGCTGCGACAAGCCGACGTCGTAAAGGCCGGCGTACTGAGGACCATTCTGCCGGACGGGCGGGTGGAGAAAGGCGTCGGCTCAAGCCGATCATTCGAAAGTGTGAACTTTGAGGCCCAAATCGTGCGTGTAGAGATGATCGATAGCAACGCGGCGTTGGAGCAGTAATGATAAAGCGTCATTTGGTTGGGCTCTTGGAATCAGAATGCAGTCGACGGCGATCCACTAATCGCGATGTGGTGATAACTTGGCGCCCTTGACAGGCCGTGAAAAGCGCCCTCGGTCAGCGATTGATGCTTGTGTAATCATCAGCGGCATCGCGCGTATCAGCCGCGCCGCCGTGTTGGGCACCGACAGTTTGCGCCAGGCACCTTCGAGAAAAAAGAAATGATACTGGATTGATCCAATGCCCTGCGCTCGTGAGGCGCTTCGCAAATGCTTCCCGGAAGCGTCGGCTGGGAAGGGTCTCCTAAGTTAAGTGGTTGAAATTATTGGTGAGCGCGGTGGGAATCGAACCCACGACCACCTGATTAAAAGTCAGGTGCTCTACCGACTGAGCTACGCGCTCGCAGGCCCTGATCGCGCAACGCTTGAGCAGGTCCGGCTATCTGTCTGTCCAGCCACGATCTTATCCGAAATCGGGACCGCCCTCGGGCGTTTGCCGGGGACGGGCCGTGCCGGATCGTGTTCGGGGCCACTCCATACCCCAAAACGCGGCTGTCGCGGTGCTTTTTGGGGTGCCCGGACGAGGTTTTCCCGCGGGCGGGCGAGACATAAGCCGAGACGGCCGCAGGGACAAACGGAAATTTAGCCGGAGCTTTGGGCGAAGCGGGCGAGGGTCCGGGGCCGGCGGTGACGCTTCGGGGTCTTGTTGACCGGAGCGATCCATTTCTCGGCCTCGAGCGCCTTGCAGAGCTGGCGGCGGGCATCGGTCACGCTGCTCGGATAGCGGTTGCGACGAGCCTCCTCCAGGAGGTCGGACGCGTACCGCCAGTGCGGGGCCGCCGTGACCTCGGGGGGCAGGCGGCCGATCGCGCGGATCGCCTCGTCCACGGAGGCAACGAACCCGAACTCGGGGGCTTCGATCTTGGGGAAGTTGAGGGGTGCTGAGAGCGCCATACGCAACAACGCACGAAGCGACGTTTTGTTCCGCCGTGGTTCACTTGTCGGGCCGCCGCGGACCCCGTACAGACAGGCGGATTTTCGCGGGGACAAGAACGATGAGCCAGAAGCCCAAGGCCTTGTTGATGGCGATGATGGAACCGCCGTCGCAGATCGAGACTGAATTCCAGGACTGGTACGACACCGAGCATTTTCCCGAGCGCGCGAATTGCGAGGGCTTCCTCACCGCGCATCGCTTCGTCTGCATCGACGGCTGGCCGCGCTATCTCGCGCTCTATGATCTCGCCGACATCGGGGTGATGACCGGCCCGGGCTACCGCGCCATCGCGGTCGACAAATATTCGATCTGGACCAACCGCATCATCGCGCAGGTCTGGGGGCAATACCGCGCCGACGGCGACCAGATTTATCCGGGCAACGCGCTGATCGGCGCGAAGGGGGCGGCAAGCCGCCTCGTGGTGATGCGCTTCCGCAATGCGCCGGAAAGCGCCAAGACCGACATCGTCGAAGGCGTGCGCGCGCTCTATGAGAAGCAACCCGAGACCGCGCAGGTGCGGGTGTTCGAGACCAAGTCGGCGGACGGCATCGACTATATCGCGCTTGTCGAATTGCACATGCCCTACACCCCGGCGCCCGGTGCAGTTTCGGCGCTCAAGGGCGGGCTGCGCTATCTCGATATCGTCAATACCTACGTGGCTTACCGCCGCCGGCTGCCCAATATCGTGGCCCAGCACGGAACCATTCCGCCAAAGAAGTAGCTTTTCCGGCAATTGACCGAACCGCGGGGCTTTGATCGACTTGGGTCTTAAAGCCCCCGCGGAGAGTCACATGCCCATCGTCAATCGCCTCGCCGACTTCCATTCCGAAATCACCGAATGGCGGCGCGACATCCACCAGCATCCCGAGCTGCTTTATGACGTGCACCGCACGGCCGCGACCGTCGCGGAGAAGCTGAAGGCGTTCGGCTGCGACGAGGTGGTGCCCGGCATCGGCAAGACGGGCGTCGTGGGCGTCATCAAGGGCCGAAAGCCGGCCGATGGCGACCGCAAGGTGATCGGGCTGCGCGCCGACATGGACGCGTTGCCGATCGAGGAAGCGACGAACCTCGCCTACAAGTCGACCAATCCGGGCAAGATGCACGCCTGCGGCCATGACGGCCACACCGCGATGCTGCTGGGCGCTGCGAAGTATCTCGCCGAGACCCGCAACTTTGCCGGGACGGCGGTCGTGATCTTCCAGCCGGCCGAGGAGGGCGGCGGCGGCGGCCGCGCCATGGTGCAGGACGGCCTGATGGATCGCTTCGCGGTCGACGAAGTCTACGGCATGCACAACTATCCGGGCCTGCCGGTCGGGCAATTCGCGTTGCGGCCGGGCCCGCTGATGGCGGCGGCCGATCGCATCCGGATCGAGGTCGAAGGCAAGGGCGGGCATGCGGCGAAGCCGCACCAGACAATCGATACGATCGTGGTGTGTTCAGCGATCGTGACGGCGCTGCAATCGATCGTGTCGCGCAGCGTCGATCCGCTGGAATCGGGCGTGGTGTCAATCACGACGTTCCAGGCCGGTAATTCCGACAACATCATCCCGCAGACCGGGCTCCTACGCGGCACCGCGCGCACGCTCAATGTCGGCGTGCAGGACATCATCGAGGCGCGGGTGCGCGAGGTGGTGGAGAACACCGCCAAGGCTTATGGCGCGAAGGCGACGCTGACCTACCGGCGTGACTATCCGGTGACCAGCAATCACGAGAAGCAGGCGGCGTTCGCGGCGTCGGTCGCGGGCCAGATCGTCGGCGGCGACAAGGTCGACACCAATCTCGCCCCGGTGATGGGCGCGGAGGACTTCTCCTTCATGCTGAACGCGCGGCCCGGCGCGTTCCTGTTCGTCGGCAACGGCGACACCGCGGGCCTGCATCACCCGGCCTACGACTTCAACGACGAGGTGATCCCGATCGGTTCGTCCTACTGGGTGCGTCTGGTAGAGACCGCGCTGCCGACGTAAGGCCATGCGGGGCGGCAGGCATCAGACGGGCACCGCAGCCGCCATTTTTGTGGCTGTGCTGGCCTGGACGACGCCGGCTCCGGCGACCGAACCTGTCGATCTTCTTCTGGTCCTGGCAGTCGACAACTCCCGCAGCATCAACGATGGCCAGTTCCAGCAACTGCGGGCCGGCCATGCGGCCGCCATCAAGGATCAGAGCGTCCTTCATGCCATCGGCACTGGCATCCATCAGCGCGTTGCGATTAGCCTCATCGACTGGTCCGGCTACTACGAGCAGAAAGTCGTTGTCGACTGGATGCTGGTTCATGACGCTGCAAGCGCACAGGCATTTTCGGAAAAGGTGGCGGCCGCGCCGCGTTCGTTCAATCGTACGACGGCTATCGGCGCCGCAATCAACTTCGCGGTTGCTCATTTCGAAACGGCGCCCTTTGAGGCTGCGCGGCGCGTACTCGATATTTCGGGCGATGGAACCGAAAATGTCGGCGAAGGCGAAGCCCCGCAAGCGCGCGACAAAGCCGTCGCTCGCGGACTCGTCATCAATGCGACCGCGATCGTGACAGCCCCGATGCCAAGGAACTGGAATCCCGGCCACATCAATCCGCCTGGTGGGCTGAAATATTACTGGGAGGCGAATGTCGCCGGGGGAACCGAATCCTTCGTGATGGCGGCCGCAGGATTCCCGGGCTTCAAGAGCACCGCGATCGAAAAGCTGGTTACGGAGATCGGGCGTCCGGTTCGTCCTTAGACGCTGGTAATCGCGAATAAAAATGGCCGGGACAAAGCCCGGCCATTCGAAACCTTCAAACGATTGCCACGCTTACTGCGCCGTCTCGATTTGCTTCTCGACAGTAACCGTGGCCGGAGCACCCTGCATGGCGTTCGCGGCACTGTTGGCAGCACTGACCGCGCGGCGGCGCACCAGCTCGCGGACACGGACCGTCGCGGTCTGCCAATAGGCGAATTCGTTGAAGCGCGTGCCCTCAACTGCCGCCAACAGTACGGCGGACCAGAAGGGCAGACTCTGGATCAACAGCACGCCGGCGAAGATGTTGATCTCGCGCACCGCGTATTTATTGGCGGCGAACAGCGTGATCGCGCCGATCACCAGGAGCGAGCCGAGTACGAACTCCCAGAAGGCATGGAAGTCGCGCGGCTTCTTGCGGCCGCCACCCTTCGGCGTGCGGTTGAAGGGGAGGTGATCCTTGATGATGCCGTCGGCGACCGCGCAGGCGACCGTCCACTGCACCGACATGGCGGCGAACACCGCGCTGAGAGTCTGCGAGCCCGGGATTGCGACGCGCAGACGATAGAGCGCGACGAAATGCAGGAGCGTCACCGCGAAGGTCGCGAAGATCGGAATGGTGAGGATCTTGTCCGGGATCGCGATGCCGACGAAAGCAACGATCGGCACCCAGATGAGGTTGAGGATCGCCACCACGACGCCGATCGATTCCGCGCCGAGCCAGTTGATCCAGCCGAGCGTAAACTCGCGCTTCTGCTCGCGGCTCAGTCCGTGCGCGCTCGGCATGAACTGGCGCCAGTGCTTCTTGATGATCTGGAAGCCGCCATAGGCCCAGCGGTGGCGCTGCTTCTTGAACGCCTCGAAGGTGTCGGGCAGGACGCCGAAGCCATAGCGGCGGTTGGTGTAATGCGTGACCCAGCCGCGCTCCATGATGGAGAGGCCGAGATCGGAGTCCTCGCAGATCGTGTCGCTCGACCAGCCGCCGGCGTCGTCGAGCGCGGAACGGCGGATCAGGCACATGGTGCCGTGGGTGATGATCGCGTTCTTCTCGTTGCGCTGGACCATGCCAATGTCGAAGAAGCCCGCATATTCGCCCTGCATCGCATGATGCATCAGCGTCGCGCCTTCGAGATGCTCCTGCGGCGCCTGCACGAGGCCGACCTTGGGATCGGCAAAGACAGGGACCAGGTCTGAAAGCCACTCCGGCGTCACCCGATAATCGGCGTCGAGCACGCCGATGATCTCGGCGTCGGGCGCGGTCTGCGCCATCGCGAGCCGCAGCGCGCCGGCCTTGAAGCCCTTCACGTTGTCCTCGCGGATGAACTTGAAACGCTCGCCGAGCAGCGCGCAGTGTTCCTGGATCGGCAGCCAATACGCCGGGTCGGGCGTATTGTTGATGATGACCAGGCACTCGTAGTTCTGGTAGTGCAGCCGCGCGATCGCATCGAGCGTCGCTTTGAGCATCTCCGGCTGTTCGCGATAGGCCGGGATGTGGATCGAAACCTTCGGGCCGTAGCCTTCGGGCGCGAGTGGCGGCGAAGAGATCAGCCGGCGCGGCTTCTTGCCGAACGCGATGGCGGCGATCTCGTCGATGCGCGCCAGCATGATGAAGACGAGCGGGATCAGCAGCACGATGCCGAGGCCGAGCGCGAAGAGCTGCCCGGGCACCAGATAGTGGCCGTTCCAATAGGCGAAGATCGCGGCTGACCAGGCGCCGACCACGTGAGCCGCCACGGCGAGCACAGCCGCCTGCGGTAGCGTCGCTCCGGCAAGGCCGAGGATCGGCAGCGAGAACAGAATGCCGACCAGGATCGCAATCCCCATCAGCTTCCAGTGATCGGGCGCGGTGACGGTGCCGGTCCAGGCGAATTTCGGCTCGCGCGCGGCGTTGTAGAGGCCCCAATAGCCGCCGACGTTGCCTTCGAACATCTTCCAGGGCTGATCGATCGCCTCGATGATGTTGTAGTCGATGCCATACGCGTCGGCGCGCGAGACGAAGTCGCGCAGCACCTGCGCCTGTTCGAGACGGCCCGGATTGCTGTCGAGCTGGTTGTAGCCCGCACTCGGCCAGCCGAACTCGGCGATCACGATTCGCTTGCCCGGATAGAGGCTGCGCAGAAGATTGTAGGCACCGATCGCGTCGTCGACCGCGTTCTTCTCGGAACGGCCTTCCCAGTAGGGCAGGATGTGGACGGCGATGAAGTCGACCGCAGAGACGAGCTCGGGATGGTCGCGCCACACGCTCCAGATTTCACCCGTGGTGACCGGGACCGAAGTCTCGCGCTTCACCTTCTGGATGATCTTGATCAGGCGCTGGGCGTTGATGTTTTCGAGAACCTTGTCGGCGTCCTTGGTACCCTTGCTGTCCGCGATCAGCTTGGTCTCTTCAGGAGACAGCTTCTCGTCGCCGAGCAAAATCGTATCGCCGCGATAGACCGTCTCGTTGCCGACGACGATGCTGTTGATGTTCGAGTGCCGCTTGGCGAGATCGATGACTGAGCGCACCTCGCGCTCGTTGCGCTTGGTGTCGGACTGCAGCCAGGCGCCGGCCGTGACCTTCAGCCCGAACTCCTGCGCAATGCCGGGAACGAGTTCGACACCGAGCGTCGAAGCGTAGGTTCGAATCGCCCGCGTGACCGGCGCGAGCATCTTGAGGTCGGAGCGTATCTGCGCAGCCTGCGCACGATCCGGCGACTTCGGATTCTCGAACGCGTCTTTCGAGTTGGGATTCTGATTTGCCCCGTAGGGCGAATAGGAGAGCGAAGGAAATTGACCTTCGAAGGCCGGGGCCTCGGCCTTATCTCGCATAAGTGCCCACAAGCCGGCATGCACGCACGAGACGAGCGCGACGACCAAAGCCACGGAGCGCATGGAACGCTGAACCAAGCGGGGCGGTGAGTGACGACTTCGGCCCGTCCCCTGGGCCGACGTCTGTTGCAGCGCAACATACCTCAAAAGAGGCCTCTAAGCAATTGAAATACGCTCATGGCGTTTTGAGGGCAGGTTGAATTGTCGCACCGCTTATAAGTGTCCAACGCACCTACTGGGCGGTTGTTCCCGGAGCGGCCGGAGTGGCGGCCGCTGCCGCCGCGGCGGCAGCCGGGGTGATGGCCGGATTGATCCAGCAGGCATGCACCCGGGCGTTGAGTTTTTCGCCCTTGGGGTCGATTTCGCCCTGCCGGAGCACGCAGCGGAACGCCATCTGGACGTGGCCGCCCGGGCAGCCAAAGCGGTCATAGAGATCGAGGTGCCGGAAGGCGGTGTCGAGATCGTCCCGCCAGAGCAGGCTCACGACGTTGCGGCCGAGCCGGACGCATTCGGGATTGCCGGCCGGGCCGCTGACGGCCTTGGTGGCCTCTTCGTATTCGTCGGCTTTCTTGGTGTCCTTGGCCTGATCGCCCGGCTTTTGCTGCTGCTTGTCGGCGGCGTTCTTCGGATCGCCGCTTTGGGCCAGCACAGGCGTCGCTTGCGACAGGACGAAAATGGCGCCGAGGGCGGCCGCCAGAACACGAAAACTCGAAACGCGAAGCAGCATGGCTCTGATTTGTTGGGCCGCGGGCGGCCGGTGACTCGCAAGCATTGACCATCCGAATAGACAGTCGAATAGGTCAGGATTGCGGCGCCTGCCGCGCGGCGCATTTCCCCGTTTCACGGCGCGCCGACTTTGCCGAACTTCTGGATTTTGTCCAGAGTGTCGCGGACGTCTTGATTAAGAATCGCAACACCTTGGCAGCATGATCGCAGCGCGGGATAAGCGCGCCGATCGTGAACAGATTGACAGAAAACAATGCGGCTTCCGGCGACCTTCTTTTTGCTCTCGGCGATTCTGATCGGTGTCGCCTGGTGGTGGCTCGGAGCCCCGGTCGCCATGCCGCCGTCGCCGCTCGCAGCGGGTGAGAAGCTCTACTGCGTGTCCTATGCGCCGTTCCGGTGGCAGCAGACTCCGCTGGTCGAGACGACGCACGTCGAGCCTTCCCAAATCGACGAAGATTTTGCCCGGCTGGCCCGCCTGACCGACTGCGTCCGAACCTATTCGACCGAGCATGGGCTCGACCGGGTGCCTGAAGTCGCCAAGAAACACGGCCTGAAGGTGATGCAGGGTCTGTGGCTGTCGGGGCAGGCGGCGCGCGACAAGATCCGGATCGACGAGGCGGTCGCGCTCGCCCGTCAATTCCCGGATGTGATCCGTTCAATCGTCGTCGGCAATGAGGTCTTGCTGCGCGGCGAAATGACCGGGGAGGCGCTCGCAGCCGCCATCCGCGGCGTCAAGACGCAGGTGCCGATGCCGGTCACCTACGCGGACGTCTGGGAGTTCTGGCTGCGACATCCGGAGGTCCAGGCGGCGGTCGATTTCGTCACCATCCATATCCTGCCGTACTGGGAGGATTTCCCGATCGCCGCGCCCGACGCGGGGGCACACGTCGATTCGATCCGTGCGCAGGTCGCCCGGCGCTTTCCCGACAAGGAGATCCTGATCGGCGAGACCGGCTGGCCGAGCGCCGGCCGGATGCGGGAGGCGGCGTTGCCGTCACCCGCCAACCAGGCGCGGGTGATCCACGAAGTGCTGGAGGCCGCCAAGCGCGGCAACTACCGGGTGAATGTCATCGAGGCTTTCGACCAGCCCTGGAAGCGCGCGCTCGAAGGCACGGTCGGCGGACACTGGGGCTTCCTCGATGCCGAGACCCGCGAATTCAAGTTTGGCTGGGGTTCGCCGGTATCGAACCATCCGCGCGCCGCTTGGCAGGCCGCCGGTGGCGTCATCCTGGCGGGGCTCATCTTCGCGTCCGCGCTCGCAGCGTGTGGCGGCGCGATCCCAGCGTCGGGCCGGCTCTGGGCCGGTGTCGCGGCGTGTGCGGTCGGATGCGGCATACTGACGCCGTGGGCGATTTTGAACGTGCCGGTCGAGAGTCTCGGTGTCGGCGGCTGGCTGCGGTCGCTCGCTCTCGTGGCTGTGGCCATCGGGTCTCCGCTCGCCGGGGCCGCGATGCTGGCGCGCGGCCAGCCAGCGCCGGCCTTCGCCCAAATCCTGGCGCGGCGGGAGACGCGGCTGCGCGATCCGCTTGCGCTCGCGGCAGGTTTTCTTCTTGCCGCCTTGTCGGTCCTGGCGATCGTGATCGCGCTCGGGCTTTTGTTCGATCCGCGTTACAAGGATTTTCCGTTCGCGCCGCTGACCGCCGCGACGGTGCCCTTCGTCGTCCTGTCGTTCCTCGTGCGACGCGAAGGCGTGCGTGGCGCGTCCGAGACGGCGGTCGCCGCGACGCTCGCGCTCTCGATCGTCTACATCGCGTTCAACGAGAGCTTCGCGAACTGGCAGGCGCTGTGGGTCTGCGCGGTCTTTGCTCTGCTTGCGCTCACTCTGTGGCGGGTGCGTGGACCGGCCGCGCCAGGCTGAGCATCAGGAGCCCGAAGGCGAGCGCCGACAGACCCACGTTGTAGAGCACGATTCCGAATCCGCCTGCCGCCAGCACGATCGCGAACAGGGCGAGAGACGGCCGGATCAGGTTGAGCGCGGCGGCGCCAAGTGCCACCCAGCCGAAAACCGAGTTTCCGAACAGACCGAGCACGATCTGGCGCGTGAGACACAGCCAGGTCTGCAAGCCTTCGCGGCAGGCGATGCCGACGGCCGACTGCTCGATCACGAGGTAACGCAGATAGAGCGCATAACCGAGCGACGCAAAGCCGATCACGAGCAGCCAGTTGGCCTGGCGCGCAGTCGGGAGGAACAACTTCATCGGCGCTCCTTTTGCGGCCACTATGCGGCGTTTCGGTGCCTGCGCGCAAATCCCGCAAGCATATGCGTGCCGGTCGCCAGCACGACGCCGCCGATCAGGAGCAGCAGGCTCACCGCGTGATAGAAGCGGAAGGTCTCGCCGAGGAACATCACCGCGATCGCGATCCCATAGCCCGGCATCAGATACATGAAGATGCTGGTGACCGCAGGCCCGACCGTGCGCACGTTGTACTGATAGGCCGAATAGGAGAGGAGCGAGGCGAAGATCACGATGCTGGCGATGCTGAGCCATGCCCGCGCCGTCGTCGGGAAGCCGCCGATCGTGATCGTCTCGTAGATCATGCACGGCACCAGGAAGATCACCCCGCACACCGCAATCACGAAGAAGGACGCGATCGTCGGGATCGCCTCGAAGGCCTTGCGCTTGAGCACCAGCGAATAGATCGCCCACGCGGTCGAGCAGAAGAAGATGCCTAGATCGCCGATGTTGAAGTCAAAATGCACGAGGTTCACGAGATTGCCTTCGGTCGCCGTCAGCGCGACGCCGGTGATCGCCAGCACGACGCCAAGGATCTGCGGCAGCGGGAGCGGCTTGCGCGCCAGGACCGCGACCAGCACGACCACCATCACTGGTGAGGAGGTGTAGACCAGAGCCGCATGCGTCGCCGTGGTGTAGCGCAGCGAGAGGTAAACGATCCCGCCGCAAATCCACATGCCGAGAAAGCCGAGCAGCAGAAAGCGTGGCGCTTCCGACCGGATCGCCTGTGCGTGCTGTCGCAGATCGCTCCAGGCGAGCGGCAGCAGAACAAGCGACGTCAGAAACCAGCGCGTGCAGGCGAGCGTCCACGGCAGGACCGTGTCGATCGCCGCCCGCCCGATCGTCAGATTAGACGCGAACAGGAGCGGCATGATCGCAAGGATCGCAAAGGCGCGCAGGCGGCTAGACGGCATCGGGTTCCCGGCGATTGCCAAAGGCCCCGCCCTATGTCACAATCTTTAGATGCATAATAACATAATGCAACCATGACTAGGGCGCGGCCCAACTGGGCAATAGTCAATTCGGGCGGGGGAGCGCAATGACCAATGCGGTTACGACAGCCTGGAACGCGGTTCTGAAAACCACGGCCGGCGCCAAAAACGATCAACAATCAAACGATACGGACCTGCGGCGCACGTCGATTTTTTTGGGGGGCGCTGCGTTTGCTGGATACTTTGGGCTTTTAGTCTGGTCGCCAACCTGGCCCGCCTTTGCGGTCGGCGTACTTATACTGAGCGGTGCAGGGTTGGTCGGCGGCGTACTCGGTCTGTTGTTTGGCATTCCAAAGTCGGTCAGCGATCCGGGAGTGCTCACTTCGCAAGCAAGCACGTCGAGCAATACGCGTTCGGATAGCGTCCTCGCCACGAGCCAGCGTTCGAACTACGCAGCCAACACCAATCTGGAGCAGATTTCCGATTGGCTGACCAAGATTATCGTCGGTGTCGGGTTGACCGAACTGCCAGCCATCCGCGGGCAGTTCTACAATGCGTCGGCCTATTTCGGTGCAGCTTTCAAGCCGGCGTGCGCTGGGGCTTGCACCTCAGATACATCAGTCGTTGCGGCTGCGCTTATAGTCTACGGCCTCGCGGGCGGCTTTCTGGCGGGCTATCTGCTGACCAGAATGTTCCTGCAGGCTGCCCTCGTCCGAGTTGATGATGCAATTTTGAGGCGCAATCGCGAACTGACCACTCAGATCGCCGAGGTTAAAGAATCGACTGAAGCTGCAGGCCAGATGCAAGGCGAAATCTACAACGACCTTTACGACTACGAAGGTCAGGGATTTGATCGGGCCATTCGGAAAATTGGGGATCTGTTCAAATCAGCGGCCAACCGCCGAAATCCGGCTTTGTGGACATATTTGGCTGCGGCCCATGGGCAAGCCTATCGATGGGCTCTCGCACACTCGAGCGAAAATTCTGAAGAGCAAAAGAAGCTGCTCGATTATCATCGCGATCAGGCTTATGCGGCTGCAAACACGGCTCTGCAACTAGGAGACGGCTGGAAGCCGATCTTGCAGGGCATGTGGGACATCAACCACCCGACGAAGAAAGAGGGAAGAAAAGGGGAAGACGATCTCGAAGTGTTCTACGCCGACGAGGCATTCAAAAGGCTTCTTGGGGACGACGCAACGAGTTCGTAGTTCCGGCGTTTGTTATCGCAGCGCGAGCTTCTGGCCGTCGAACACCGTCTGCCGGCACTGGATACCGGACGCGGTGAGCTGCGCACAGAGCCGCGCCGCATCGTCGGCGTTGGCGAGCGGGCCGATCACGAGCCGCAGCCCGATCACGCCTCCCTTTCGCTGGCGGACCGCGACGATCGGATAGAGGCCTTCGAACAGCGGACCGTGCGCGGCCTTGGCGCTGGTCCAGAGTGCACGCAGCACGTCCATGTTGACGCCACCGCCGACATCGACGCCGAACTCGGTGCGCGACACGAGCGAATCTTCGGGTGCGTCGTCGGCACTGGCGGACTCGCTCGCCAGGCGGCTGGTGCCAAACGAAGACGACGGCAGATCGAACGGCGCCAAGGTCACGCTTGCGGTCGTGAAGGAAGGCCCGATCAACGGCGCGGCGGCAGCGGCCGGTGCCGGCGCGGATGCCGGCGTTTTCTCCGCTGGCAATTTCTCCGTGTGTGCTGAACCCTGCGCCGCCTTCTCCTTCTCCGCGGACTTGGTCGCGGGCGCATCAACGTGCGGAAGCGACACTTGCGGAAGTGAGACAGGCGGTAGCCCTGCGGGCGCGGCGGGAGCTGTTGCCGGTGCTGACGTCGCAGGCGGCGTGACCTTGGCGATGTTGTTTGCGATCCGGCGATCGATCGAGCCGGTCATGTCTTCGAGGTTACGCTCGACGGTCGCTAGCCGCATCTGCAGCCGCTCGCGATCGGCGGTGATCACGCGCATGGCGTCGGACAGCCGGCGCGTCTCGTATTCGAGGTCGGAGGTACGCGCCAGGAGTTGCGTCACCTGGGATTGAGGCGGCAGGCCGGTCGTCGGAGCGCTGGCCGGCGCCGCAGCCTCGGCGGTGTCCGTCATGGTCGCGAAGGCCGCCTTGATTCGCCTGGCGCCCATCTCGGTGCGGCTGGCGATGATGACGACCAGCAAAGCAAACACGGCCGCGCCGCCCCAGACCGCGAGGCGGATCAGCACGCGCTTGTCGAATTGTTCCTTATCAGCCCCGAACATCGCCGTTCCATCGCCGCTGGGGCGAATCAGAGACAAAATGTTAGCAGGATCGCGTGCCATACGCCCGCCGTGCCGGCTGCGGGGCGGATCGGCCTTTTCGACCTCCGGCGGTTCCGCTATGAGGCGGCTCATGGAAGGCGGCGTGGCATCGGCGCGGACAAGGACCTGCCTGGCGATCGTGCTGGCGGCGGGCGAGGGAACTCGGATGAAATCCGAGTTGCCGAAGGTGCTGCATGCCATCGCGGGCGCACCGATGCTGGCGCATGTGCTGCGCGCTGTTGCGGCTGCGGGCGGCAAGGCCGCGGTCGTGGTCGGCCCCGGACAGGACACGGTGGCCAAGGCAGCCCAGAAGGTGATCCCGGACGCCGCGATCTTCACACAGACCGAGCGGCGCGGGACCGCACACGCGGTGCTGGCCGCTGCCGAGGCGATCCGCAAAGGTGCCGACGATATTCTGGTGATCTTTGGTGACACGCCGCTGATCCGCCCCGACACCTTGCAGCGGATGCGGGGCGTGCTGGCCGAAGGCGCCGCCATCGCAGTCGTCGGGTTCCGTCCGGCCGATCCGACTGGTTACGGTCGGCTGGTGACGAAGGGCGACACGCTGATCGCGATCCGCGAGGAACGCGATGCGAGTCCGGCAGAGCGCGCGATCATGCTCTGCAATGGCGGCGCGATGGCGCTTGCGGGCGCGCACGCGCTGAAAATTTTGACCGAGATCGGCGATGACAACGCCAAGAAGGAATTCTATCTGACCGATGCGGTCGAGATCGCGGCGCGCAAAGGCCTGGCTGCGAAGGTACTGGAGATCGGGGAGGACGAAGTCTTGGGCGTCGACAACCGGACGAAGCTCGCCCGTGGCGAAGCCATGATGCAGGAGAAGCTGCGGGCCGCGGCGCTCGAAGCGGGCGTCACGCTGGTGGCGCCAGAGACCGTCTTTCTTTGCGCCGATACCAAGCTCGGCCGTGACGTTGTGATCGAGCCTTACGTGGTGTTCGGCCCGGGTTGCGTGGTCGAGGACAAGGCGGTCATCCACGCCTTTTCGCATCTGGAAGGCGCGCATGTCGGCGTGGGCGCGTCGGTCGGTCCGTATGCGCGGCTGCGGCCCGGCGCGAAGCTCGGCAAGGGCGCGAAGGTCGGCAACTATGTCGAGGTGAAAGCGGCGACCATCGAGGATGGCGCTAAGGTTAACCACCTGAGCTATGTGGGCGACGCCCGCGTGGGCCAGAATGCCAATGTCGGAGCCGGCACCATCACCTGCAATTACGATGGCGCCAACAAGCACCTCACCGATATCGGCGCCAACGCCTTCATCGGCTCGAATTCGGCGCTGGTTGCGCCCGTTAAGATCGGTGACGGCGCCTATGTGGGCACCGGCTCGGTGATCACCGACGATGTTCCGGCCGATGCGCTTGCGATCGGGCGGGCCCGGCAGGTCGTTAAGGAAGGATATGCCGAACGCTTGCGAAAGATGATCGGCATGGGCAAAAAGAAGCCGTCTGGTTGAGGCTTTTTGCGCGCCTTATTGCGAATCCGGCGGCCGATGGAAGGCCAGCGTCTGTCACAAGCCGAAACGGATTTTGATTTCCCGTAAGTCAGCTGCGGCCCGTAAAGGTGCATTCGCGGCAGGGGAGAACGCTCAAAATGTGCGGGATCGTTGGAATCGTTGGACGCGAGCCGGTCGCGGACCTCCTGGTCGATGCGTTGAAGCGGCTCGAATATCGCGGCTACGACTCCGCGGGCGTCGCGACGCTCGAACACGGCAAGCTGATGCGCTGCCGCGCCGAAGGCAAGCTGAAGAACCTCGAAGGCAAGCTGCAGCGCGATCCGCTGCCGGGTCTGATCGGCATCGGCCACACCCGCTGGGCAACGCACGGGAAGCCGACCGAGAGCAACGCGCATCCGCATGCGACCGACAAGCTCGCGGTCGTTCACAACGGCATCATCGAGAATTTCCGCGAACTGCGCGACGAACTTGAAAAGAACGGCGTCAAGTTCGCATCCGAGACCGACACCGAAGTGGTGGCGCAGCTCGTCACCTACACGATGAAGAAGAACGGGCTGTCGCCGGTCGACGCCGTCAGTGCGACGCTGGCGCGGCTGCGTGGCGCTTTCGCGCTCGCTTTCCTGTTTGCCGGCGAAGACGATCTGCTGATCGGCGCGCGCAAAGGCTCGCCGCTCGCGGTCGGTCACGGCGACGGCGAGATGTATCTCGGCTCGGATGCGATCGCGCTGGCGCCCTTCACCGATACGCTGAGCCTTTCCAGCACATTGGGATCCTAAGCTTAGAATTCCACGTGGACAAGTTGT
>JADMIO011201684.1_pt1 | contig 68134 bp, 51 predicted proteins | sample 8958161 | NCBI WGS metagenome assembly JADMIO01 (sample SAMN16585339, study PRJNA669376) | soil metagenome | isolation source: Crop rotation soil | place: USA: Cullars Rotation, Alabama | collected 2011 | reverse complement strand
GCCGCGACTTCAAGTCACGTGAATTCCAAGCTTCGGATCCCACTGTGCTGGAAAGGAGCTTCGCGCCTTCGGGAGGAACGGGACCCTCGAGGTTCCATTCCGGCTTGGGAGGAGGAGGCGGGGGTGCCTCGACTACCTTCTTGGTACTGCGTGACTTCTTGGCGGCATCTTTGGGCGCCGGTGCTTCGGTCTCGATCTTCTCTTCTCTCTCTACTGCCTTGGTCTTTTCGACCTTCTCGGGCTTCTCGGCCTTCTCGGGCTTTTCGGCCTTCTCGGGCTTCTTCTTGGATCCGGCCTTTGCCTTGGGCGCAGGAGGATCCGATGCCGCTCCTCGCTTTGGCTTCGCGGGGGCGGCTTCTTTGGATTTGGTACTGCGACGCTTGGTCGTGGCCATGGTGCCGGACCGTCTCCGGCAGAACCGGCGCTGGTCTCCGAAGGGAAACGCGCGCCTGTTCAATGAAGACCACGGCGGGCTATAGAGAGCAAGCGGGATCGCCCCGAAATGCCGAAATCTCTCGTAATGTAGGGAAGTCATGGCGAGCGACCGCCCGGTACGGGAGGCAGAAAACCGACTGGAGAGGTTCAACGCGGATCGCGAGAAGCTGCTCGCGGAGGTCGAACGGCGCGTCGTGGCCCATCGGGTAGCGACGGCCAAGGCCGGCGGCGATCTGTCCCTCGAGTACGTTCTCAACGACGTCGCGTACAACGAGATCAAGCGGCTCGACGGCAAGGGCAACGGCGCCGCGGATCGCTGGAAGGACCTCTCGCGCCGATTGCTCGGCATGAACGACGAGGAGAAGACGACCGAGCTTCGCAACCTCGTTCACTACTACGGCAAGGACGTCGTCGGAAACTTCGACCCGCGCGTCTACAAGTTCGCGACCGGTATCGGGCCTTCGATCCTCGGCTTCGTGTTCAACCCGATCACGTCGCTGCGCGAAGGCATGAACACGCTGCGCAACCTCGACGCGCGCATCAGCGCCGATGGCGACCTCGATGTCGTGCGCGCGTGCGCGGAGCGCGGGACGATCGTCGTCACGCCGACGCACACGTCGAACATGGACTCGCCCGCGATCGGCTTTGGTCTGCTTCGCGCGGGCCTCCCCCCGGTGACGTACGGCGCCGGCAAGAACCTCTTCTCGAACCCGTTCATCTCCTTCTTCATGCGCAACCTCGGCGCGTATCGCGTCGATCGCCGCCTGCGCTTCGAGCTCTACAAGGACGTGCTCAAGGAGTACTCGACGGTTCTGCTCGAGCACGGCTACCACTCGCTGTTCTTCCCGGGCGGGACGCGCAATCGCAGCAACATCCTCGAGAAGCACCTCAAGCTCGGGCTCCTCGGCACCACCGTCACCGCGTTCAAGAACAACGTGCGCGAAGGCGCGCCGAACAAGCGCATCTACATCGTGCCCGTCACGATCAACTATCGCCTCGTCCTGGAAGCCGAGACGCTGATCGGCGACTACCTCGCGGACACCGGCAAGAGTCGCTTCATCATCACCGACGACGAATTCTCGCGCGTTGGCCGCATCGTCGAGTTCTTCCGCAAGATCCTCGTGCACGAAGGCTCGGTCGTCGTTCGCTTCGGCCGCCCGCTCGACGTGTTCGGCAACGACATCACCGACGAGGGCGAGTCGATCGATCGCGCGGGTCGCGCCGTCGATCCCGCGAGCTTCGTGCGCGGCGCCGATGGGGAGGTCATCGATGACGATCAGCGCGACGCGGAGTACACGCGCGCGCTCGGCCGCCGCCTCGCGGCCGCATACCCGCGCCTCACGGTGTTTCACTCGACGAACCTCGTCGCGCGCGCTCTCTACGATGCGATCGCGAAGGCCGCCGGCACGCGCGACATCTATCGCCTTCTCCGCGCGCCCTCGGCGCAGCTCGGCGTGAAGCAGGCCGACGCGCTCGCCGAGCTCGTCCGGCTGCGCGAGCGCATCGCGCAGAACCCCGCGTGGGGCAGCGAGCATCCGCACTACGTGGAGCAAACCGCCGAGTCCAAGCTCGACGACGCGGTCAAAGGCCTCGGCACCTATCACACGCGTCCCGCGGTCATTCGCCAGGGCGACATCCTGCAGGTCGATGACGTGAAGCTCCTCTACTACTACCAGAACCGCACCGCTCACATCCCACCTGAAGGTGCCGCGTGAGCAGTGCGAATCGCGGCGCCACCGTCGGCATCGTCGGCGCGGGCACGTTCGGCACCGCGCTCGGTTCCGTCCTCGCACGCGCGGGTCGCCGCGTCGTCCTGTGGTCGCGCGACACCGCCGTCGTCGACTCGATCCAGAAGTCGCGCCGCTGCCCGCGCCTGCCCGAAGCGCCGCTCCCCGAACCGCTCGAAGCCACCGCCGATCCGAAGCGCCTCGCGACCGAAGCGCGCTTCCTCGTGCTCGCGGTGTCGTCCACCGACGTGCGCGAACGATCGCGCGAGCTCGGCGATGTCCTCGACGGCAGCCACATCGTCGTCCACGCGATCGGCGCGCTCGCCTCCCCCACCAACGAACGCGTCTCCGAAGTGATGTCGCTCGGCCTGCCGACGCTCAAGGTCGGCTGCATCGCCGGTCCCGCGCTCCCGGAGGATCTCGTCGCCGGCGCGTTCTCGTCGATGGTGTGCGCCTCCGCGTTCGACGAGGTCATCGGCGAAGCGCGCCGTCTTCTCAACGCGCCACCCGCGCTGCGTGTCTACGGCTCGCGAGACCTCGCGGGCGTCGAGCTGGCGTCCGCGCTCGCCGGCGCGTACACGATCGCCCTCGGCCTCTGCGATGGCCTCCAGATGGGCGCGGGCCCGCGCGCCGTCCTGATCACGCGCGCGATCGCGGAGTCGTCGCGGCTCGGCATGGCGCTCGGCGCGGAGCCGAAGACGTTCTCCGGCCTCGCGGGCCTCGGCAACCTGCTCGTTCGCTCGGCGAGCACGAAGGCCGCGGACTACCTCCTCGGCAAGCGCATCGCGGACGGCGTGATCACCGCGGACGCGACGCGCACCGAAGGCGCGCGCGCGTGCGCAGCGGGCGACGCACTCGCACGGAAGCACCGCATCCACATGCCGCTGCTGTCGGGCGTCGCCGCGGTGCTCGCCGGCAAGATCGATCCGAAGGACGCCGCGAAGATCGCGGGCGAGGCCGTCGCCAGCGAAGAATAGCGACGACGCATCGATGTCACATCGAGGCAGGGTTCGGTCTGTCGTTTCGAGGTGACGCAGGTGATCGCGGAGCGATACGAGGTCGTGCGCGAGATCGGACACGAAGGTCCGCGTACACGCCGAAGATGGACGAGTGCCGCGCGTGCCGTCAGTGCATCGACGCGTGTCCCGAGAAGGCGCTTACGCTCGTCTCGGCGCCGTAGCTCGTCTCGCGCCGTGGCTACTCGAGCGACGGCAGGTCGTAGCCAGACGCGGCCTCGATCTCCGCGACCGTCGCGCGGTACTTCCACCATCGCGCCTCGTTGATCCCGCGCTCGTTCGGCATCAGCACGCCGACGATGTACGCGTCGTGTCCCTCGAGCGGCGGCGTTCCGGCGGTCACGAACAACACGACCTTCCACGTCGCCGTCGGGACCGCGATGTGGTGCGTGACATCGCTGGATCGTCCGACATCGATGCAGCCATCGCCGGCCACTCGCTGCGCGTGTGTCGCGCATTCGATCGACCACACCGCACCCGCGATCACGTACGCATCGCGCGGTCGCGTCGAGGACTCGACCTGATGCTGGACATACAGCTCGAAGTCGAACCACGGCCCGCGATTGAGATCGGCGCGCTGCGGCAGCACGTTCGTCATGACGAACGTCGCGATGTTAACGTCGGTGGTGCTCGTTCGCTCCTCGGAGCGAAGCATGTGGCCGCGGTCGTAGCCGGAGCCGTTCATGTCGAAACCCTCGGGGTGAAACCATGTGGGCGGCAGCGTCGTGTCGGAGTAGAACGGACCCTCGTAGCGATCGACGGGACCGAAGTCGTCGGCGCGCGTTCGCCAGCTGACCCAGTTCGATGCATTCAGGAACTGGCTGTAACCGGCCGCGAACTGTTCGTGGACGATCAGGTAGTCGTCGAGCGGCGTCGTGTCCGACGGTGTGCCGAGCGCGAGGTGCGGCGAGTCGACCGGCGGATCCCCGTCGGGTGAGAGCACGCCATCGCTGTCGTCGTCTCCCATCGAATCCGGCGGCGCGGTGGGAGCGGCGCAGGCGGCGAAGACGGCAACGACGACGGAGGCGATCGCGTGCTTCATGGCCGCGAGGAGACCGCGCAGCGATGGATATTACAAATCAATCGTTTCTATCGTTGCGATAGAGTGACGCTATGTCAGCGACGCTCGAGCTCGGGCACCTCTCGCACTTCTACGCGGTCGCGCGGCACGCGAGCTTCACGCGCGCCGCGGCGGCGCTGCGCATCCAGCAGCCGTCGGTCAGCCGGAGCGTCAAGCTGCTGGAGGACGCGCTCGGGCTCGTGCTGTTCGAGCGCCACCCACGACACGTCGCGCTCACGCCCGGTGGCCAGCGGGTGTTCGACGCGTGCGTGCGCTTGTTCGAGGAGGCCGACAACATCGCGCGGATCGCCGAGGACGAACGCGGCGTGTGTCGCGGGCCTCTGCGCGTGGCGGCGGGAGGCGCCGTCGCGTCGAGGCTCGTGCCGCATGCGATCGCGACGATCGCGACGGCGCATCCCGACGTGTGGCCGATGGTCTTCTCGCTACCGGCGACGATGGCGGCGGATCGCATCGCTCGCGGCGATCTGGAGCTCGGGGTCTACTTCTACGCGGAGGGATTGCCGCGCGCACTCGAGCGCCGCGAGCTCGTGCCCGTTCGCTTCCACCTCGTCGCGCGTGCCGATCGGGCACGCGATCGAGGGACGCTCGCGTCGTTCATCGGTTCGCGCGAGGTCGAGGACGATCGCGCGGCGCGGTTCCCCACGCTCGACAAGCTCCGGCGCACGGTGCCGGATGCGCGCATCCGCATCTCGTCGAACGATATCGAGGCGCACCTGCGGCTCGTCGAAGCGGGCGTGGGCGTCTCGGTGCTGCCGCGGTTCGTCGTCGAGCGCGGGCTGCGCGCGAAGACGCTGCGCGACGTGCTGCCGCGCGAGCAGCTGGTGTTTCCCCTCCTCGTGGTGACGCGGCGAAATCGCGTGCTGTCTCGCGCGGCGCAGGCGTTCCTCGATGCCGTCGTCGTCGCGTCGCGCGGTGCGCTATGATCGGCGCGTGAGTCGGTCCCTCGCGCTCGCCGTGCTCGTCGCATCCGCGACCGCGTGCCGCACGCCGAAGCCGGTCGAGATCGCGGCGACGCCGAGCGCGGGCATCTCGATCGCTCTCTATCAGCTCGGCGATCAGAGCTACTCGGTCGTCGACGACCGGCGCTGGGTCGAGGTCGCGAACGGTGCGCTCGTGCTCGATCACCTCGATCCCGGCGCGACGCTGCCGACGCTGGTGCTCGAGCCGCTCTCCCCATCGCGCAGTGCGCTCGTCGTCGGTGCGTGCTCGCGCGACATCGCCGAGGTCCCCGAAGCGGACGATGCGAACGACGCGAAGAAGAAACCGCTGATCGATCTCGATGACCTCGACGAATATCCGGCGCCCGAGCCGGACGACAAGCCGGCGCTGGCGAAGAAACCGCTGTCCATCATCGCAACCTCGTCGGTGCGTTGTGCGGTCAAGGGCCCCGCCGGGAAGCACCTCGTGCGCGTGCTCTACGTGTCGAGCACGCTGTCGTATCGCGCGCAGCACGACATCGCGATGACCGCGGCAGAGCACGTGATGCTGACGACGCGGTACGCGATCACGACGCCGTCATGGGGCAGCAAGGCCGACGTGACGCTGTTCGATGGCATGCCAGGTCGCGAGCAAGCGCCGGTCGAGATCGCACGCGGGCAGATCGTCCTCGACGGCTCGACGGCGATCCTGGCGACGCCGACGCGCGCTGTCGATGCGCGCTTGCGCCGGGTCTACAGCGGCGAGATGTCCAACGGCTCGGGCGACGACGACGCGTTCACCGACTCGGTCAACGCGGTCTGGGTCTGGCTCGAGCTCGAGCTCCCACGGCTCGCACCGGGACCGGTGCGCGCGAACGTCCGGCTCGTCGACGAGGACGAGCATGTGGTCGACGTTCCCGTTGGCGGCCGCGAGCAAGGCGTGCGTTCGCTGCGATTGCCGCTGTGGATCGATCCATCGCTGCGCGGATCGAAGGTCCGCCGCCGCGTCGGACGCGAAGGTGCGGATATGGCCGAGTGGTTCTCGGTCGCGGTCACGAACACCGGCGCGCAGGCGCGCGAGGTGTGGATCGAGCAGAAGCTGCAGGAGGGCGCGCGCCGCCGCCTCGTCACCTACGGTCAGCCGACGAAGCCAACACTCGGCAAGGAGCGAGCACGCTCGAAGGTCGCCGTGCCGCCGCAGCAAACCGCGCGCGTCGCGTACACGATCACCTATACGTTCTGATCCGCGATCACATCGGGGTGATCGTGAGCTGGATCGTGTACGGGTTCGTCGCCATCGCCGAGCCCGGCAGCACCTGGAACACGTAGTCGCCCGGCGCGAGCGCGGCGCACGCGGGCGACATCGCGGGACACGTGATCGTCTCGGTATCGAGGAACCCGCGCGACTGCGCGAGCATCGTCCCCGTCGAGTCGAGCAGCTTGAGATCGAGGTCGCCCTTCGGTGACGTGATGAATGAAATCTTCACCTGCACGCTCGCCGTCGCGGCGGGCACGGTGAACTTGTAGAAGTCGGTGTCCTCGGGGTCGGTCGCGACCGCGGGCGGACAGATCGCAGCGGGCCCCATCTCGCTCGGATCGATCATCGCCGCGGTCTCGATGGTGTCGTTCGGCTCCTTGTACATGCACTGTTCTTGCGTGTACGGCGTGTCCGGCGGCGCATCGATCGGAATCTGGCTATCCGAGAAATCGAGGATCAGCGAGCAGCCCGTCGACAGAGTCCCCGCGACGAGGCAAAGAGGAAGCCAGCACTCCCGAACCATGGCTATGACGGTATGCGGCAGATACGCAGAACGTCAAGAGATCTGAAGCACTTAGCTCGTGTCCCTCGCTTGACCGCGCAGGACACCGACGGTAGGGTGCCCCGCGCACCGCATGTACCTGCAAGACCTCATCTTCACGCTCCAGAAGTTCTGGGCCGATCACGGATGCGTGGTCGAGCAGCCCGTCGACGTCTCGGTCGGCGCGGGCACGTTTCACCCGGCCACGTTTTTGCGCGTGCTCGGTCCCGAGCCGTGGAACGCCGCGTTCGCGCAATTCTGCCGCCGCCCGTCGGACGGTCGCTATGGCGAGAACCCGAATCGCGCCGGTGCCTACTACCAGTTCCAGGTCGGTCTCAAGCCGAGCCCGCTCCACGTGCAGGATCTCTATCTCGACTCGCTGCGCGCGATCGGCATGGATCCAGCCGCGCACGACATCCGCTTCGTCGAGGACGATTGGGAGTCGCCGACGCTCGGCGCGTGGGGCCTCGGCTGGGAAGTCTGGTGCGACGGCATGGAGGTCACGCAGTTCACGTACTTCCAGCAAGCGGGCGGCATCGATCTGTTGCCCGTCACCGCCGAGCTCACCTACGGCGTCGAGCGGCTCGCGATGTATCTGCAGAACCGCGACAACATGTACGACCTGAACTGGGACAAGAACGTCACCTACGGACAGCTGCGCCATCCGTGGGAGGTCGAGTACGCCACGTTCCACTTCGAGGAGCTGCGCCCGGAGCTCGAGTTCGCGAACTTCGACACGTTCGAAGGCGAGTGCAAGCGCCTCCTCGCGCGCCAGAAGGACGGCGCTGCGGCACCGCTCGTGTTGCCTGCCTACGAGTTCTGCATGAAGGCATCGCACGCGTTCAACTCGCTCGACGCGAAGGGCGCGATCAGCGTGACGGAGCGCCAGCGCTTCATCGGACGCGTGCGCGCGATGGCGAAGGCCTGCGCGGAGACGTATGTCTCGTCGCGCGCGGCGCTCGGGTTTCCGCTGTTGCCGAAGCATCTGCAAGCGCAAGCTGTCGAGGCGTACCGCGCGTCGTCGGAGAACGGCGTCAACGCGGGTGCACTCGCGGCCGCGCGCAGCGTCGCTCCGCACGCGGAGGAGATCGTCCATGTCGGCTGATCTGCTGTTCGAGATCGGCTGCGAGGAGATTCCCGCGAAGATGCTCCCGCGCCAGCTCGAGGAACTGCCGAGGCTCCTCGAGCAGCGGCTCACGGCCGCGCGCCTCGAGCACAAGGGCATCCGCGTCCTCGGAACGCCGCGTCGCCTCGCGATGATCGTGAAGGGCCTCGCCGATCGACAACCCGATCTCGACGAAGAAGTCGTCGGCCCGCCGGTCGGCATCGCCTTCGCGCCCGATGGCACGCTGACCAAAGCAGGGCAGGCCTTCGCCGCGAAGACCGGCGTCGCGCCCGAGTCGCTCCAGAAGAAGGAAGTCGCCGGCCAAAAACAGAAGGCGGGCCAGTACGTCGTCGCGCGGCGCAACGTCGTCGGTCAGGACACGCGTGGACTCCTGCCCGCGCTGCTCGCCGATCTCGCCGGCGCGATCGCCTGGCCCAAGTCGCAGCGCTGGGGCTGGACCGAGACCACGTTCGTGCGTCCCGTGCAGTGGCTCGTCGCGCTGTTCGGCGGCGAAGTGCTGCCGCTCCAGTGGGCGAACCTGACCGCCGGTCGCAATTCGCGCGGCCATCGGTTCCTCGCGAACACGCAGGTCGAGATCGCATCCGCCGACGCGTACGTCGAAGCGCTGCGCGCGGCCCACGTCGTGGTCGATCCCGACGCACGCAAGGACCTCGTGCGCGCCGAGCTCTCACGGCTCGAGCAGGAGACCGGCCTCCGCGTCCGCCCCGATGACGCGCTCCTCGCCGAGGTGATCCATCTCGGCGAATACCCCGTCGGTGTCTCGGGCGAGTTCGATCCGAGCTTCCTCGAGATCCCCGAGGAGATCATCGTCACCTCGATGCGCACGCATCAGCGTTACTTCGCGATGGAGAACCCCGCGACGGGTCGCCTCGCGAATCGCTTCGCGACGATGATGGCAACGATCGTCAAGGATCCGAAGGTAGTCCAGGAGGGCAACCAGAAGGTCATCGCGTCGCGACTCTCCGACGGCAAGTTCTTCGTCAGCGAGGATCGCAAGCGGAAGTCGTTCGACGCATGGAACACCAAGCTCGATGCGGTCGTCTTCCAGGCGAAGCTCGGCAACGACGCGAAGACGATCGGCCACAAGGTCCGCCGCCTCGAGAAGATCGCGGCTGCGCTCGCCACGTTCGCGCACGAGGATGTCGACGTCGCGAAGCACGCCGCGCGCGTGTGCAAGGCCGACCTCGCGTCGCTCGCCGTCGGCGAGTTCCCCGAGCTGCAAGGCGTGATGGGCCGTCACTACGCGAAGGACTTCGGCGAGTCCGACACCACCGCCACCGCCATCGACGAGCACTGGTGGCCCAAGGGGCAAGGCGCGGCGTTGCCGTCATCTCCCACGGGCGCGATCCTCGCGCTCGCCGATCGCATGGACACGATCGTCGGCTGCTTCGCCGTCGGTCTCGAGCCGTCCGGCTCCGCCGATCCGTTCGGTCTTCGTCGCGCCGCGATCGGCATCTGGCAGATCCTGCTCGCGCGCCCGGAGTGGTCGTCGCTGTGGACGCCGCTGTTCGCCTCGGCCGCGACCGCGCTGCAGGAGCAAGGCGTGAAGGTCGTCCCGGCGCCGTGGCTCGTCGAGGGTCGCTCGCGCACGCGCGACGAGAACGCGAAGGACGCGATCGAGGACTTCTTCCGGGGTCGCCTGCGCGGAATCCTGATCGACGGCGGCCTGCCAGCGCAGGACGTCGACGCGGCGCTCGCGCAAGACTTCCGCGATCCCAGCGATGTACGAGCCCGCGCGCTCGCATGCGCGAAGATCAGCAAGGAAGCGCGCGAGGTGTTCAAGCGAGTCGCGAACATCCTCGACGACGCTCGCGCCAAGAAGATCGAGATCGGCGCAGCCCCGGTGCCCGCGAGCTTCGTCGCCGATGTCGAGCGCAACTTGCACGCAGCGGTCGCCGACGCGCAGACGCGCGAGAAGCCGCTGCGCGAAGCGCGCGATTACCTCGCGGTGTTCGAGTCGCTCGAGAAGCTGCGTCCGATCGTCGCGCAGTTCTTCGACAAGGGCGGCGTGATGGTCATGGATCCCGACGCGAACCTTCGCGACAACCGGCTCGCGCTGCTGAACTGGTTCATCGATCCGTACCTGCGCATCGCGGACTTCCGGCTACTGGCGGGTGCCGCATGATCGCCTCCACAGAGAACGATCGCCCGGCGCTCCCCGGAACGCTCGACGGCATCGATCGCGCGACGCGCCTGAATTCGAACGTGATGACTCGCTCCATGCGTACGTCGACCTGCGAACGAGCCTTCCTCCCTTCCTCCGCGTCGAGTTTTCCGATCTGCGATGTCGGAGCCTGCCGATCGGGAGCCTTCTCGATCGCGATCCCCACCCCAGGTGCCGCATGAGATACGTGAAGCAGTTCGGCGGCGGCACCGCAGAAGGCCGCGCGAAAGACAAAGCGCTCCTCGGCGGCAAGGGCGCGAACCTCGCCGAGATGGCGTCGCTCGGACTGCCCGTCCCGCCGGGCTTCACGATCACGACGGAGGTCTGTCGCCATGTCATGGCGAACGGCGCCGGCAACTATCCCGCCGAGCTCGCGGCCGAGGTCCAGCAAGCGCTCGCGAAGGTCGAGGAGCTCACCTCGACGAAGTTCGGCGACAGCACGAACCCGCTGCTCGTCAGCGTGCGATCGGGTGCGCCCGCCAGCATGCCCGGCATGATGGACACGATCCTGAACCTCGGCCTCAACGATGTGACGGTCGAGGCGCTCGCGAAGCAGAGCGGCCACGCGCGCTTCGCGTGGGATTGCTATCGCCGCTTCGTCGCGATGTACGGCGAGGTTGTCCTGGGTGTCACCGCGCACAGCGAGAGCGAACCGGAGCCGTTCGACCAGATCCTCGACGACGTGAAGCGCAAGTTCCGCGCGAACCGCGATCAGGACCTCGAGGAAGACGCGCTGCGCGAGACGGTCGCGCTGTTCAAGGCCGAGGTGCAGAAGAAGACGGGCGCGCCGTTCCCCGACGATGTCGGCACGCAGCTATGGGGCGCGATCGGCGCCGTGTTCCGCTCGTGGGACAACGCGCGTGCGGACGCCTATCGCAAGATGTACGGAATTCCGTCGAGCATGGGCACCGCGGTGAACGTGCAGGCGATGGTGTTCGGCAACCTCGGCGATGACTGCGCGACCGGCGTCGCGTTCACGCGCAATCCTGCGACCGGAACCGCCGAGCTGTACGGCGAGTTCCTGACAAACGCGCAGGGCGAAGATGTCGTCGCGGGCATTCGCACGCCCGAGCCGATCGCGGAGCTCGGCAAGAAGTTGCCGGCCGCGTTCGCGGAGCTCGTGCGCGTCGCGAAGCTCCTCGAGGATCACTTCCGCGACATGCAGGACCTCGAGTTCACGATCCAGAAGGGGCAGCTGTTCATGCTGCAGACCCGCGGTGGCAAGCGCACCGGAAAAGCGATGGTCAAGGTCGCGGTGGACCTCGTCGCCGAGGGCAAGCTCACGCCGAACGAGGCGGTGCTGCGCATCGATCCCGCGAAGCTCGACGAGGTGCTCCACCCCACGATCGATCCGAAGGCGCGTCCGCCCGCGATCGGCAAGGGATTGCCTGCATCGCCGGGTGCCGCGATCGGTCGCGTCGTGTTCACGGCGAGCGCCGCGGAGGAATGGGCGCAGAAGGGCGAGCGCGTGATCCTCGTGCGCACGGATACGTCGCCCGAGGACATTCACGGCATGAAGGCGGCGGTCGGCATCCTCACCGCGCGCGGCGGGATGACAAGCCACAGCGCTGTCGTCGCGCGCGGCATGGGCAAGTGCTGCGTGACGGCGTGCACGAGCCTGCGCGTCGACGCGCCCAAGAAGTCCGCGCTGTTCGTCGCGAGCGCCACGCAGAAAGAGATCCGCCTCAAGGAAGGCGACACGATCACGCTCGACGGCTCGACGGGCGAGGTGTTCCTCGGCTCGGCGCCGCTCGTGCCCGCGCAGCTCGGTAGCGAGCTCGGCACGCTCATGGGCTGGGTCGATGCGGTGCGCACGCTGAAGGTGCGGACCAACGCGGACACGCCGACGGACGCGCGGACCGCGCGCAGCTTCGGCGCCGAGGGCATCGGCCTGTGCCGCACGGAGCACATGTTCTTCCAGCCCGAGCGCATCCTCGCCGTGCGCGAGATGATCCTCGCGGCCGACGAGACCGGCCGGCGCGCGGCGCTCGCGAAGATCCTGCCGATGCAGAAGTCGGACTTCGTCGAGCTGTTCCGCGTGATGGATGGCCTGCCGGTCACCATTCGCCTGCTCGATCCGCCGCTGCACGAGTTCTTGCCGCACACGCAGAAGGACATCGACGAGGTCGCGGCCGAGATGAGCGTCTCGGCGCAGACGATCGCGGCGAAGACGGCGGAGCTCACGGAAGCGAACCCGATGCTCGGTCATCGCGGCTGTCGTCTCGGCATCACGTTCCCCGAGATCTACGAGATCCAGGCGCAGGCGATCGGCGAAGCGGCACGCGAGGTCGCGGCGGCCGGCGTCAACGTCTCGCCGGAGATCATGATCCCGCTCGTGATGGTGGCGGAGGAGCTGCGCCGCTTGCGTGCGCTCGTCGCGACCGCGATGGACAAGGCGCTCGCCGGCGCACCGATCCCGTACACGATCGGCACCATGATCGAGCTGCCGCGCGCCTGCGTGATCGCGGATCGCATCGCGGAGCACGCGGACTTCTTCTCGTTCGGCACGAACGATCTCACGCAGACCACGTTCGGGCTCTCGCGGGATGACGCGGGGCGATTCCTGCCGGCGTACATCGATGCGGGCGTGCTGTCCGTGGATCCGTTCGTCGCGCTCGATCAGGACGGTGTCGGCGCGCTGATCGAGCTCGGCGTTCGCGGCGGCCGCACGACCCGGCCGAACCTGAAGGTCGGGATCTGCGGGGAGCACGGCGGCGAGCCGAGCTCGGTGGAGTTCTGTCATCGCGCGGGCTTCGACTACGTGTCGTGCTCGCCGTTCCGCGTTCCGATCGCCCGCGTCGCAGCGGCTCGAGCGGCTCTACAGGGGGCTCACAAGTGACGCATCGACAAGGCATGCAGGCAACCCGAGCGGCGAACGCCGGGTCGAAGCCAACACCCTCGACTATGAAGATGAGTTTCGCGATGTTGGGATGCGGGCTGCTGGCAGCCGCCTGCACGGCCGACCCCAAGGACGTCCAGCCCCGCGAAGACGAGCTGTTCTTTCCCACTGGCATGGTCGTCGCGCCCGATGACTCCGTGGCGTTCGTCGTCAACGCGAACTCCGAGCTGCGCTGGGATTCCGGCTCGATCATGGTCCTCGATCTGAACGTGGTCTCGACCATCGTCGACGACTGGACGAACCGCCGCGCCTATCCGACGGACGACGAGGACGAGGACGGCAACGGCAACGAGGCCAAGGACAAGGATCCGGATCAGCACGCGAACCGCGAGACCCAGGACTGCATCATCGATCCCGATCACACGGAGACGCTCGAGTGTGACGAGGCTCGCTTCTTCCTGCAGAACGAGGCGGTCCGCATCGGCAACTTCGCGACCGATGTGTCCGCGCAGGATCTCGGCGGCGGCAAGCTTCGTCTGTTCGTGCCCACGCGCGGTGACCCGTCGGTGTCGTGGGCCGACTGGGACGGCTCGACGCTGGCGTGCATCCCGGGCAACAAGCTCGGGCGGCAATGCGACGAGCAGCACCGCCTCACGTTCGTCCTCAATGACGACTCGCGCCCGGGAATTCCCGAGGAGCCGTACAACGCCTACGCGGACTCCACCGGGCAGTTCGCGATGGTCACGCATTTGACGACGGGCTCGGTCACGCTGATCGATTCGCCCAAGGATTCGGACCAGGTGGTCGTCACGGACGTGCTCCAGGGCATCTTCGGTCCCGATCAGAACGGCATTCGCGGCGCGACCGGCATCGTCGGCAGCCCGACGGGCAGCGGCGTCGTCTACGTGTCGAGCCGCACCGAGGATCGGATCCAGACGTTCACGGTCGGGCGTCCGGCGAACGGCGAGAAGCCCTACCTCTTGCCCGGCAAGTGGTTCTTCCTCGATGGAGTCGGCGATGTGGCGGGGAGCTCGAGCGATACGCGCGGCATGACGTTCTCGCAGGACGGCAAGCGCCTGTATCTCGTCAATCGCCGGCCGTCGACACTCCAGGTGATCGACACCGATATCGGAGCGACGGGCATCCCGAACGACGAGTTGCTCGGCGCGACGGACATCTGCCGCCAGGCCTCCACGGTCGCGGTGTCGGGAACCGGCGCCGACGAGCGCGCGTACGTCACGTGCTTCCAGGACGGCCAGATCTACGTCGTCAATCCATCGTCGGGCGTGTACGTCGAGGACATCATCCTCGCGGGGCGCGGACCGTACGCATCCGCCGCGGCGCGCAGCCGCAACTTGTTGTTCGTGACGAACTTCCTCGAGGACACGATCGCGGTGATCGACATCGCGCCGTCCTCGCCGACTCGCAACCGTGTCGTGCTTCGCATCGGCATCCCGAGGTCCCTGTGAAGATCCGCGTCGTCACCGCACTGCTCGTTGTGAGTGCAGGAGTGCTCGCCTCGTGCGGCGAGACCAGCGACGTCATCGCGAGCCAAGCCAACCTCGATCGCCCGGTCGACATCTCGTTCGCGTGCTGGGGCGGTCTGCGGTTCACCGAGGGTCAACCGCCCACGACCGATCAGAGAGTCGACTTCAGCGCGCAGCCGATCGAGGCGTGCAACATTCGCTCGGGTCCGAACGTCGTCGACCCCAACAATCCGGGCACGCCGGAGCATCCGAACCTGATCCCGCCCGTTCCCGCGGGACAGGAGAACATCGGCAACAGCATCGTTCCGATCGCCTCCTGGTACGGCTTCATCTTGCAGTCCGAGCCGGGCACGGTCGCGATCGCGCAGTTCCCGACCAAAGAGGCGCGGGCGTTCGGCCAGGGCGAGGTCGGCGTGAAGGTGATGGATGCGGATCCGCTGACGCCGGGCAACAACGGCATCAGCGTCGGCGAGGATCCGGTTGCGATCACGACGGACAAGACCGGCTGCTACGAAGTGATCGCGAATGCGGGCTCGTGCGATCTGAGCCTACTCGACGTCGGCACCGTGTTCGACATGGATCCGGCGGTGACCGTGAATCGCCTGGCGATCAAGAACGCCGCCGGCGAAGAGATGCTCGCGCGTCCCGCGACCATGGTCGGCGATGCGCCGGGCGGTACGATCGGTACTGCTTGCCCGGGGACGGCGACCGGTATCGTCTACATCGCATATCCCTCGTGTCACCTCGTCGCGGCGGTCGATTCGGCGACGGGAACGATCGTCAGCGGCATCGACTACTCGACGGGAACACCGACCATCACGGATGGCAACGTGTCGTGCCCCGCCGAGTGTGGTGGTGGCGGAACGTTCACCGCGGGCGTTCGTCCGACCTCGCTGGATCTCGAGAAGGATCCGCGGAACGACGCGACGCGGTTGCTGATCGGCGCGGAGAACTCGTCGCAGCTCACGCTCGTCAACCTCGGCGCGGACAGCTTGCCCGCGTCGCTCCAACCGGTGTTGCTCGAGGACACGCAGGGTGGCGAGATGGGTGTCACCGCGGTGGCGATCGGGCCGCAGATCGGTGCCGGCGGCGACATGGGCATCAACGACGACATCGCGGGGGGCGGTCAGTTCCAGTTCGTCTACGCGCTCACCACCGACGACACCGTGCGCGTCGCGGACGTCCTGCCGGCCACTCCTGTCGAATGCGACACGAACGTCGATCCACGCCTGATCGATAGCGTCACGAGTGTGCGCGACCTGTCGTGCTTCCCCGTCGGTGCACCGACGACACCGGCGCGCAGGGCGAACGCGCGAGGGCCGGGCATTCACCTGCCCGGGCTCTATCACGACGTCGTGCCGACCTCGATCGACATCTTCCGCTCGGAAGCGACGGCGGGCTCGACCGGGCCCAACAAGCTCATCGGTTACTTCGCGGCCGTCACCTCGTCGAATGGCCGTGTGTTCTTCATCGACGTCGACGACGACGATCGCCCCGACTTCAAGGATCAAGGCGCACCGATGGTGGTGCAGCTTCCGCTCGCCATCGCGCACCACCTCCGCGATGCCATCCCGCAGCGAGACCTCACCGACCGGACCGAGGACGGGCACGGGGTCGTGACCGACGTGTCCTGCGAGGGCAGGGAACCCGATCCGGACGCGCAGTCGGGCAATATCGGCGGTGTTCGCTCGGTCGGCAGCCCGACGCGAAACGTGCCGGCGGGCTTCGTCGCGCCGGAGAAGGTCGGCGAGCTGCCGTCGATCCGTCAGGTCCAGTGCACCGGACAGTTCGCGAGCGAGGCCACCTCGCGGCCGGTATCGGAGCTCTCGTTCTACGCGCCCGATGACATCCGCGACATCGTCTATCAGGACCTGATCTCGCTGAAGAGCGAGACCTGGACGATGACGTACGAAGGCACGCTGTCGGTCGACTCGGCGGATGTCGATGTCGACGGTCCGCCTGTCCGCGTGAGCCAGGTGCTGATCGACACGATGGGCATGCACCTCGTCGACAGCGCGAAGCCGTACTGCGATGCAGGCGTCGAGCAGTTCGACATCGTGCAGATGCGCGGCTGCGATCCGCAGCTCGGCGATGGCGAGTGCCCGATCGGCTACACGTGCTTCGTGCATCCGAACAGCCAGGTGACCGGCCTCGGCGCATGCATGCTCGCCGACGAAGCAGACCGCCTCGCCGAGGCGTGCAAGGACTACCTGACGTCATCGCGCCGCTACACGGTCGCGCGCTCCTCGAGCGGCGAGCTGCGCTTGCTGCCGCGCAAGCGCGTGCTCCAGCAGACGCCGCTCGATGGCTGCACGGACAACGAGCAATGCACGGCGCTGGCGGACTACGCGAAGCAGTTGACGTCGTCGTCGCATCCGTCGGAGGACACGACTCAGCCGAACGCGCGCTCGTACGAGTGCCGTGCGGATCCCGATCGCGCGCCGCTCGATGGCCCGGGGCAGACGGGCAAGCGCTGCATCGAGGTCTGCCAGCAGACGTCGGATTGCTCGACGGGCGCGATCTGCCGCGAGGGCGTGTGCATGGAAGGCGTCATCCCGCCGCAGTCGTGTGTGAACGCGCCGCAGCGGTACGAGATGCGTGCGCACGAGGCATTCACGGTGATCGGATCGCGCTCCGGCTACATCCACTCGACGATCCAGGACGCCGCGACCGATCGCTGCGTGCGTGATCCAGCGGCGCATCCGTTCGAGATCGGTCGGATTCCGTTGCAGGCGCCGGATTGCGATCCGACCGCCGATTTGCGAACGGGGCGCCGGCCGGATGGAACGTTCGAGCCGAACCCGTGCATGACGACGGTGGATCAGGTCGAGAACGTCCCGAACTACACGCCGGGCACGTGCACCCTCGGCGATCCGACGACGGTGACGGTCACGCGACAGGCGCCGGCGATCCGGTTCCGTGGTCGCGGCTTCATGATCAACATCGTCGATCCGACCTACCCGGGCGACAGCGAGTGCATCAAGGACGGCCTCGGCACGCTGGCGAAGGTGCCCACGGTGTTCCCGAACTACCAGATCACGTGGCGGCAAACGGCGGGCCTGTCGCCGCTGATCGTGCCGGAGATTCGCCCGGCGTATCCCGTCAAGGTGGTGCGCGGGCCCCAGGAGAGCGTCTGGGTGATCGACGAGGGCGATTTCTTCTCGACGACGATCACCGAGTCGTCGACGCGCGGCAAGGTGTACCGCGTCGAGCCGTTGACGCTGACGGCCCAGACGCTCGAGTAGCGGCCAAAAACTGGCCCCACCGCGCGCCTCGCGAAAGGCTCGGGGTATGCCCAGCCGCGAGTCGGAGCTGTACAAGGACAAGGTCGAGGTCAGCCTCGACGGCCGTCAGATCTTCTATCTGTTCTTCGGCGGCGCCGTCATCGTCGGCATCGTGTTCGTGCTCGGCGTGCTCGTCGGGCGACGCGTCGAAGCGCGAGGCCATGTCGATCGCGCGCGCACGACAGCGGCGGCCGATCCGCTCGCGGCGCTCGATCGGCTCGAAGCGAGTGACGGCATGGCGTTTCGCGGTGCGCTGACCGGCAAGGACACGGTCGCGCCCGTCGAGAAGAAGATCGATCAGATCGCGGCGGAGAAGAAGAAGCCCGAGAAGAAGGACGAGGCGAAGACCGAGGCGAAGGCCGAGGCGAAGGCCGAAGCCAAGCCCGAGGCCAAGGTCGAGGTGAAGCCCGAGGCCAAGGTCGAAAAGAAAGAAGAGAAGAAAGAGGAGAAGGTCGCCGAGAAGCCGACCGAGAAGCCCATCGAGAAGCCGTCCGACCAGAAGCCCGAGCCGAAGGCCGAGCCCAAAGAAGACAAGACGCGCTACACGCTGCAGCTCTCGTCGTTCCAGGACAAAGCAGAGGCCGAGGCGTATCTCGCGAAGATGAAAGAGCAGGGCTACCAGGCGCAGATCACGCAAGCCGACGTCGAGGGCAAGGGAACGTTCTATCGCGTGCGCATGGGCAGCTATCGATCGCTCGACGCAGCGACGACCGCGAAGAGCGACTTCGAGAAGACGTCGAGCAAGACCGCTTCGATCATGAAGCTCTGACCGAAGCGCTGATCGAAGCGCTTATCGAAGCGTGGGCTTCGCGACGGAGACGCGCCACGGAACATCACCGTCGGGCGCGATGCCGAGGAGCGAGGCGTCCTCGGAGGTCGCGCCCGGCATCACCGCGAGGTCGGAGCCCGCGGTCCATGGAGACTCGATCGCGGTGAGCGAGTGCGCCTGGCAGTGCAGGCGGATCGGACCGCGTGCCGTGACGAGCACGATCACCGGCGAGCCCGGGTGACTGATCACCTGCTCGATGGTGGCGCCGGCGCTGTGGCGGAACGGACGCCCGTCGGAGAGGCGATAGATGTAGATGTCCGGCGTGCTCGCGTGTGTGGCCCACGCATGCAGCAGTGCATTGCCGAGCGTGCGCGGCGGCGGCGGAAGTGGAAGCGTGGGCTTGCCGAGCGATCGCGAGGACACGGCGTCGAAGAGCTGCATCGCGTCCTTGCGGAGAACGAACAGCAGCTGGTTCGGAGCCACGCCGACCACGTGCTCGACGGGCACGCCGTTGAGATCGATGGGCTGCGCACCCAGGCCCGTTCCGACGGTGCGTACGACGATCACCTTGGTGAGCGCGCCTTGCACGTCGGGACCGACGAGCGCGAGCCGCGGACCCGTGACCGCCGCGAGCGAGAGCTTCGCGTCGAGATCGAGCTTCGCGACCGGCGTCAGATCGGGCACCGAGAGCAGCTCGACGCGCGTGGGCACGGGCGCGTGCATGTTCGACACGCGTGCGAGCACGGTGGGCGGACCGACCCACACGAGCGCATCGCTCTCGTCGGGCACCAGGATCTTCTTCTTGGGGCCCGCGAGCGTGCTCGCGCCGATCGCGTAGAGAGCCACCTCGCGACCGCGGCGGCGGATCGCCCACTGACCGTCGAACGATACCGCGAGCACTACTTCTTGAATCCGCGGATGATCTTCACGATCTCGTCGAGCACCTGCGGCTGCCCCTTGAGCTGCGTCTGCGCCGGCATCATGCCGCTCTTCCCGACGGCCTGACCGCCTTCGAGGATGATCTTCTTGATGTCCTCGTCGGTCGTCGCGCTCTGCCACGCAGCGTCGGTGTAGTTGCGCGGCTTCGGATTCAAGCTCTCCGACGCGGGACCGTTGCCCGTGCCGTCGAGGCCGTGGCAGGTCGAGCACACGTTGTCGAAGAGCAGCTTCGCTTGCTGTGCGGGCGTCGGACCGTTCTCGCCGATCGTGTTCGGATCCGTCGGACCCGTCTCGGGCTTCGCGTTCGGTGTTCCCGACGTGGGCTCGGGCGGCTTGTCGCCCTTGCTGCAGGCGCTCATCAACAGAATGGCCACGAGCAGGCTTCGCATCTGACTAGCCTACTCGGACGGATCCTTGCGCGTCCAGGTGCGGACGAGCTTGGTGCCGACGATGGTCAGCTTGACTTCGTACAGGGACTTCTTCTCGTCGCAGTCCAGATCGCCGGTGGCGCGGAGGATGGCGAACGTCCCGCTCGCATCCGGTGCGTATTCGTAGGTGTAGCGAAACGGGTCATCGATGGAGAACCCGAGCTCGCGCCACCCCGCACCGGCCCACATCGTGGGATCCACGCTGCACTCGCCGCCACCCTGCTCGCAGCACCCGGGCGACGGCGTGGGGCCGGCCGGCGTCGCGGGCAGCTTTCCCGTGGCCGCGAACGTCTGCGCGACGCGATCCGCGAGATACGCGAGCAGCTCGTCCGCTTCCTTCGCGCGCGTGTTCGCCGTGCACGCTCGCTTCGCGGACGGGCATGTGGCGATCGCGCAGAGCGACACGAGCAGAAGAACGTAGCGGAGGCGGCGCCACCACATGCACGGGCTATAGCATCAGGGCGCGCCGAGCGGAGCAGGCTTTCCGTGCTGCTCGACGAGCTTGGGCCAATTTTGGTCCGCCTCTGCCTTGTGCTTCGCGGGGTCCTGGTCGAACAGCCGCTTGAACTCGGGGTTCGTGAACAGCAGGAGCTGTCCCTCGTAGATCTCGAAGACCTCGGGCTGGATCGGAGAGAGTCGGCCCTGGGACATCGCGTACGCGCAGTAGCCGCCGTACTGTGGGGCGTACTTGGCAGGCTCCGCGGCGAACGTGGTCTTGTGCTCCGGGGTCGCGAACCAGTAGTTCGCGCCGCCGGACGGAACCGTGTGATCGCCCGAGCCGGGCGTGACCTTGTTGTCCGTCGCATACGCGACGGCATCGAAGCCGAGGATCGCGGTGCCTTCCTCGTCGACATTGACGAGGACCTTCGCGGCGACGGGCGCCGGTTCGGGCGGCTTGGTGGGCGGGGGTGGCTTGCTCCCGCACGCACCGAGGCCGGCGACGAGAGCGAAGGCGAGGACGAAGCGAGTCATCGGGCAAGCCTAACGCGACGCGCGTGCTCGCGCTCGATGCGTTCGGCGAATCGCTCGATGATCTTCGCGGTCGCGCGCGGAGCCTCGAGCTGCGGCCCGTGCCCGACGCCGCGCATCACCACCAGCTCCGCGCGCGGCAGTCCCGCGACGAGATCGAGCGCCACCGCCTTGTCGATGATGCGGTCCTGCTCGCCATGGATGACGAGCGCGGGCTTGTCGATGCCGCTGAGGTCGCGCGGCACGCCATCGTCGCCGCCGGCGAGCATGAAGCCGCGAAACAGCCGGTGCAGCTGATCGGCGCGCTTCACGCGCTGCATGATCACGTGGCGGATCACGGCGCGACCGACGGGCGGCGGCCGCTCCATCACGATCTCCATGAACTTGTCGACGTCCTGCTCGCGCGGGATCAGCGGGTTCTCGCCGTCGAGCCATCCACGTGCGCCACCGTCGTGCACGTCGCGCCCGATCGATGCGACCAGCACGATCCCCGCGACGCGATCCGGATAGCTCACCGCGAGGCGAAGGGCGACGCCGCCGCCCATCGAGTTTCCACACACGATCGCGCGATCGATCGCGGCGCGATCCATCACGCGCAACACCGCTTCCGCGTGATGCCGAATCGACGCCTGCGCCTCGGGCACATCCGCGCTCGCGCCGTGCCCGGGTAGATCGATCATCGCGATCCCGCGCGCTCGCGGCAGCAGCGCCGACATCAACAGCCACGTCTCCTTGTCGCCGCCAAATCCGTGCACACACGCGAGCGGCACGCCGCGCTTGCCGGGCCGCACGAAGTACGCGACGCCGTCCTCGGTCCGCTCGGCCTTCACACTCGCCGCGATCGCGATCGCCTTCTCCATCGCGCGCAGCTGCACACCACCGACGGCAAGCTCGATCTCGGTACGCCAGGGCTTCATGGGCATGGTCGTGTGCAACATCTACGGCAACAACGGAGCGACGGGCGCGGGGCCACTCTCGGTCAGCGCGTCGACGAACGCGCCGAGATTCGCGCGCTCGTCTGCCGTCAGCGTCACCTTCACGAGCGCGGGATCGATGATCGACGGATCCGCCCCTTGCCCCACGCCACCCGCGAGATGCCAGTCGATCGCCGCCGCCAATGTCTGTGCGCTCGCATCGTGAAAGAACCCCTTGCGCTTCGCGGCGCCGCGCAACCCCGGTGTGCGAAACGCGCCGAGCTGCTTCTTGTCGCCCATCCGTCCACGCCCCTCATCGTGCGACGCGATCAATCCCATGCGGTGATACCCGTGATCCGTGTACAGCGGCGGCGGATGGCACGACGCGCATTGCGCCTTCCCCGTGAACACCTGATAGCCCGCCTTGAGCTTCGCCGGCAGCGCCGGATCCTTCTCGAGCTGATCCCACGGCGCACCCCCACTGTGTCGCGTGGTCGCGAACGCTTCCAGCGCTAGCCGCGCGGTCACCGTCGCATCCGCACTCGCCGTCACCGTCCGCGTGAAGTGCGCGCGATACAGCGGCAGCTCGGCCACCCGCGCGATGCTCGTCGGCAGATCATCGCCCATCTGTCCGCGCACGTGCGGCCCGAGCAGCGCTTCCATCGACGGCGAGCGCCCATCCCAGCCGAGCTCCTTCTCCCACGCCAAATTCAGCAAGCTCGGCGCGCGACGAAGATTCGGTTTCCCAGCCGCGGTGTCCTGGCGCGTCGCGCCGCTGTAGCCCTCCGCCGGCACGTGGCACGTCGAGCACGCCACCTTGCCGCTGATCGAGAGTCGCGCGTCGTAGAACAGCAGCTCGCCGAGCGCCACCAGCTCGGGCGTCACCGTCGACGCGGGCAGCGGCGGGAGCCCGGCGGGCAACTCGGGCAACGGCGGTGCCGGTGGCAATTGCAGCGCGGTCGCGTCGTCGGTCGGCAGCACGTTCGTCGGCGCGGCGTCCTTGCGGCCGGGCGGTTCCGCCGGTGTCTTCTCGCTGCCTTTGGGACAGCCGCTCACGCTGATCAGTACGAGCGCGCTGGTCAGCGGGATCGAACGCACGAAGGCGCAGACTAACACGCTCGTCCTCGCGCGGAGGCCGGGCGCCCACGCGGCGGCGTCACTCCTTGGACTGCCAGACCTCGATCAGCAGTCCGTCGGGGTCTGCAACCAGAAATACGTGGTCGTCGATCTCTTCGACGGGCGCGCCGTTCGTCGCGAGGAACTCGCGGGCCGCGGCGACATCATCGACCTCGAGCCACAGCATCGGCATCGCGTGCGTCGGGAACTCCGCTGGGGTCCGCTCCTCGGCGTTCGGCATGAGCGAGAGCGTCAGCGCTCCCAGCTGGAGCCAGCGGCACGTGCCGGGATCGAGTGTGGTCGGCACGGCGCCGAGAAGCTCGCTGTAGAAGTTCTGCGAGCGATCCAGGTCGGTGCAGACGATCGTCACGGACTTGCCGCGAAAGCTCGGGCGCTTCGGCATCGGCTCAGTCTATGGCGTAACAAGGCCGAAGCGGCTCTCGTCGCTCCGCGCGCTTCAGGGTTTGCTCCAAGCGCCGCGCTGACGCGCGGCGAATCTCGTCGCTTCCGCACTTCGATCGGCGTCGCGCCGTTTCGCATTCGCAAGCGCCGCGTCGTTGCAACTTGAAAACGCCGATCTAAGTGGCGCTCACGAAAGCATTGGCGACGGTTGGAGGCTGGCGGTCGGGTTGGCGGTCGCGGGTTGGTGGTTGGCGGTTGAGGTTGGCGGTTGAGGTTGGCGGTTGAGGTTGGCGGTTGAGGTTGGCGGGGTTGGAGGTTTGCGGTTTGAAGGTTTGAATTCGGCAGAGAATGCTCCTTCGCGCTGACGCTCCGCGCGGGGGGCCACGCACTGATCGGCTTCGCGCCGTCTCGGGTTCGCTCCAAGCACCGCTGACGCGCGGCGAATCTCGCTCCGCGCGCCATCGCGTCGAAGAATCACTTCGCACGCTGAGCGGATCCTTGTAGCCAACCCCCCGGGAGAGCGCGCTCACCTCGGGCACCGTGCGGCGAGGTCGCCCTTACCCGTCCACCGCGCACCGAGCGTGCCGAACGCCAAACCGTTTGTGCGTGTGCGAGCCACCGCCGCGCAGATGAGCCGCGTCTCGAACGCCACCGCGTTAATCGAAGAGCGTTCGTCACTGCTCGTGCGCGTGGCCGGGTGCGGGCTGAGACCTCGCCGCCCGGTGCCCTCGGCCCGGGGGAACATCAACAATCAATGAAGGGGACGGAAGCTATGTTTCACGCGTACACGAATGCACTCGAGCTGATCCGGGCATTGGTTCCGGTGGTCGAGCAGTTGAAGACCTATGACTCGAACCTGGCGGACCAGGTGACGCGAGCGGCGACGAGCATCACGCTCAATGTCAGTGAGGGTTCGAAGCGTGCGGGTCGAGATCGGAGGCGCTTCTATGTGATGGCGCAGGGGAGTGCGGGAGAGATTCGAGGCGCGTTGGACACGGCCGATGCGTGGGGGTGGCGCGTGGACTCGGCGCGGGCGCGTGCGCTGGTAGATCGAGAGCTCGCGTTGTTGTGGGCTTGTGTAACGAACGCAAGCTTCGCTCGGCGTGACGAGCTTCGACCTCGGGCTCGAGCGGCGAATCGATCGCGATGCGATGGTGAAAAATCCGGCGCGAGCGCGAGCTGGAAGGGTGTGTCTCTCGTTAGGTTGGATTCGACCCTAACGACGCGGATATGTCTTCGCGGGGGCTGTGTGCGTTCAACGGCGGAAGCGACCGAGGAGCGTTTCATCTTCGAGATGCTGCGCGATCGCGACTGCTCGAGCCTGCGCGTCGGCGTCGCTCGCGATGCGTGCGTAGAGGCGTAGCGCCATTGCACGTCCGCGCAGGTGGCCGCCATCGCCGGCGTACTCGATCGCTGCCTGGGCCAAGGTGGCGGCGTCGGGTTCGCCACGCTTCCATCGCGCGTAGCCAATGCCATTCGCGCGGCGCGTGCGCGCGAACGTGGGGCCCTCGTCGGGAAGCGCGTGATAGATGGCTTCCGCGGCCGCGAATTCGCCGCGCTGGTTGAGCTCGTAGGCGCGATGATCGGCCAGGCGCGCATGGAGACAGGCGCGATCGTACGGATCCGTGAGGGCATCGATCAGGGGTGCCGCCTCGTCGAGGAAGCCAGGGACGGCGGCGAGGTTGGTGCGGCTCGCGACATAGGCGCGAATCAGGATCGCTTCGATGCGCGCGGCCAGCGGAGCTCCGACGATGCCACTCGCGTTCGCGGTGCTCGCGTTCGCGGTGCTCGCGTTCGCGGTGCTCGCGTTCGCGGGGTTCGACGTGCCACTCGCGCTCGAGATGTCTGCGCGTGCGCGATCGAGGATCGCGATCGCGTCGTCGAGGTTGGCGAGGCGGACCGCAATCGATGCGCGCGCGATCGCGAGCCAAGCGCGTCCTGCGCGGGATTCGGTGATCGGAGGCTTGTCCCAGACGCGCACCAGGTCTTCACACATCGAGACCGGGAGTTCCGCCAGGCGCGAGTGGTATTGCCCGAGCTGGCGCACGCGCTCGTCGATCGCGCTCGGCAAGCCGAACAGCGCGATCACGCGCGTGCCCCAGGTGCCGCCGGATTGCGTGCCGCGCGTGCGCAGGCGGCGAAGGGCGCGTTCGATGCTCCCGACATCGTCCTTGTAACCGCGCGATGCGCAGAGGCGATCGGCCACGGCGGCGAGCGAGCCGGTGGACGACGTCAGGTGATCGATGTAGTCCGCCCAGTCGAAGCCGGCTTGTCCGGAATCGTGTCCTGGTCGGCGAGGCACGGGGCCACTATCGTGGATCGCAGAGAAAGTGTCATGCGTACCCTCATCATTGGAGATATTCACGGTTGCTATGCGGAGCTCACAGAGCTCATGGATGCGGCTGCGTTAGCGACGGACGATGTCGTCGTTTCGGTTGGCGACCTGGTCGATCGTGGGCCCGCGCCCGCGGAGGTCGTGCGGTGGTTTCGCCAGCGCGCGGGTGCGGTGGTCATCATGGGCAACCACGAGCGCAAGCACGTGCGCGATGTCCTGTCGTATTCGCAGGAGGTCACGAAGTGCCAGATGGCCGAGGAGTACGGCGATGCCGTCGCGTGGATGCGCGGCTTGCCGTACTTCTACGAGACGCCCGAGATCCGCGTGGTTCACGCGCAGATGATCCCGGGCGTGCCGTTGGCGCAGCAGCCCGAGGCGATCTTGGCGGGCACCACGTCCGGCGAGGCGCAGCTGAAGAAGCTGTTGCCGGATGGGTGGTGGCACGAGCACTACGACGATGCAGTACCGGTCGCGTTCGGCCATCACGTCGTCGGTCCGGAGCCGTTGATCCGCGAGGGCAAGGTCTATGGCCTCGACACCGGTGCGTGTCACGGCAAGCGGTTGACCGCGTTGTCCGTGCCTGACTTCAAGATCTACTCCGTGCCGTCGCGCGGCGATTACTGGCACGAGGTCGGTCGGAAGTATCAGGTGCCGGTGCTGCGCGGAAAGCCGTGGTCGACGATGGCGTGGCGCAAGCTCGAAGAGACGGTCGCGGATCTCGAGCATCGCCCCGCGCCGGAGACGGCCGCGTTCCTCGCGGACATCACGGAGTGGGCGAGGGCGCTGCGTGCGCTCGCGAAGACGTTCCCGGATCGCGTCGAGTCGATCGCGGCCGAGCTCCGCAAGGAGCATGGCGCGGCGGGCTACGACGCGGCGATCCGCGAGCATCCGGCGAAGCCGCTGCTCTACAAGATCGCGCGTGGGCGGTTGACCGAGAAGGACATCGCGGAGCGCTGCACGTCGGCGCAAGCAACCCTGGCACTGGCGGCGAAGCTCGGTGTCGATACGTCGGCGATCGCATCGCCAGTCTAGCGAGCGCAGTCGATGCCGAGCACGAAGCGCAGCGCGATCGTGAACTCCGCCGCGCTCGATGGCATGCGGAACGCGCTGAGAAGCATGTGCCACTCGCCGCAGCCTTGCCACGGATAGAGCTGCGCCGCGCCACCGCGCACCACGCGATCGCCGGTGCCGCGGCGGGGGGTGCCGTCGAGGGGATGGTCGTCGAGCGTCTCGTGCCACGCGTCTGCGCACAGCTCCATCTCGTAGCCGAAGCCCCACAGGCCGAACGCGTTCGCGCCGGTGACGCCGAGCGCCAGGGTGTCTTCGAACCAGTCCTCGTTGTCGGGAACCACATCACCGCGATAGGTGAGCTCGCGTGATCGAGTACCGCGCGCGCAGTACTCCCACTCGGCCTCGCTCGGTACGCGGAACAGCGAGTCCTGGAGCGCGTCAGTCGCGACATCGAGGTCGAAGTTTTTACCCGGTCCTTGCTCGACAAGCATCGGCCCGACGCGGACGCGGATGAGCGGTCGCATGTCGGAGAGCTGCTCGAACAGCTGTTCGTAGAGCTCGAAGTGATTGCTGCGGTCGGCGTTGACCTCGCCAACGGCGCGCACGGCGGCTTCTTCTTCCTCGGAGAACCCCATTTCGAACATGCCGCCCGGCACGAGGCAGAAGCGCTGCTTGCCACACGCGATGACTGCGATCGGCGGCCCGCCGAACGATGCGATATCGACCACCTTGCACTTCTTCTCGGTGTAGCCGCCGAGCGTCTCCGCCACGACAGTCGCGACCTGCTTCTGTCGTTTCGCGCTTGCGGCCTTCCATGCCGCGACCGTGGACAGCTCCGGGGCATCGACACGGATCCGGCGCGTGTATGCGCTGGCCGCGATCGAGTTGATGTCCGTCGCGCGGACGGCCTTGGCCGCTTTCGTCGTCATGTAGTCCATCGCGTGGATGGCTGCCTTTGTCGGACGAGGTTCGAGCGTGCGCGGTGTGTTGGCGGCGACCTCCGCTGCGAGCTCGGGGTGAACGTGGTCGGATTTCGCCGCGGTGAGGAGCGAATCGAATCGCGCGCGCGCGGCCGGTACCAGATCCGTGAGCCACAGCAGCTTGTCGAGAATGAAGGCTGCGCTGCGAGCTGTATCGACGTCCGGGCCGGTGGATGGCGTCGCGCGCGACAGTACGAAGTCTTCGCGCCGCTCGGCGGGAAGCGAAGCGACGATCGCGCGCATTTCGGTCGGTTCGATCGATTGCCAGTCGAACAATGATTCGAACCGCGGTTCGATGGCGCCGTTCTTCGCGAGCCGCGCGAGCGCGGCGTTGACGACGGACTTCTCGTCCCACGCGACGTACGACCGTCCGCGAGCGAGAACGTCCTCGCAGGTCTCGCGCGCGATCGCGAGGCCTCCATCGATCGCGAACAGATGGTTCAGGATCGCGGCGTCGGGGCGGAAGGCACCGTACGCAGCCTTGTCGACGCGTAACGCGAGCCGCAGGATCTGCTCGGGCGTGAAGCCGGCCTCGGCGAGATCGTCCACGATCGCGAGCCAGCTCGCGGTATCGCGAAGCATCGCGGGCGAGGGATGTTCCTCGAGAAGCATCGCGCGCTCGAACAGCTCCCGACTCGGCGCCTCGCGCTTCTTCGCGATGATCGCTTTGGCGCGCGCGTCGAGCGAGTCGTCGTCCAGGGTGGGCATCGCCGCGACATCGGTCATGTGCGCGGGATGCGATCGCGCGCGACTTCGAGCACCGCGAGCGCGCTATCGACGCGATTGAACGGCGGCATCACGTACACGCCCTGCACGCGATGCTTCACTGCGGCGAGCGCCTCCTGCGCGATCTTGATTCCCTCGATGCGCGCGGGCGGGCCACCGCCGACCTTCGCCATGCGCTCGCGATACTCCGTCGGAATCGACATACCGGGCACTTCGTTGTGCAGGAACTCCGCGTTGCGATGCGACGCGAGCGGCAGCACGCCGACCATCACGGGAAGACCGAGCGGCTTCGCGTCGTCGAGGAATCGCTCGAGCGTGCGCGGATCGTAGACGGGCTGCGTCATCACGACCTCGGCGCCCGCGAGCTTCTTCTCCTCGAGGCGGCGCAGCTCGCGATCGCGATCGTGGGCGGCTGGTTCGGCGCCCGTGGCGAGGACGAACGAGGTCGGCTCGCACTCCTTGCCCGCTGGATCGACGCCGGCGTTGAGGCCGGCTGCGATGCGCAATAGGCCGATCGAGTCCACGTCGTACACGGGCGTCGAGAACGGGTAGTCGCCCATCTTCGGCGGATCACCCGTGATGATGACGAGGTTGCGCAGCCCGAGGCCTTGCGCGCCGAGCAGATGCGCGACGAGGCCGAGGAAGCTGCGATCGCGGGCGCAGACATGGAGGATCGGCTCGACCTTCGTCTCCGCGGCGAGGCGCGCGCATACGGCCACGTTGGCCATGCGCGCGGATGCGCGCGGGCCGTCGGCGATGTTGACGACGTCGACGCCACCGGCGAGGAGGTCCGTCACCTGCTGCTTGGTCTTCGCGAGGTCAGAGCCCGCGGGTGCCGTCAGCTCGACGGACACCACCCATTCGCCGCGTGCGAGTCGGGCGCCCATCCGGCTGCGATCCGCGAGCGGAATCTTCGCCGCCGCGACCGGTTGTGGCGACGTGACTTCGAGCTGCGTGACCTTGCGCTCGGCGCGATCCTCGACGTGCTCGCCGCGCAACATGCGAACGGCACCGAGCATCGCGCGCGTGTGTGCGGGCGTGGTGCCGCAGCAACCGCCGACGAGCCGCACGCCACTCTTCAACATGCGCCGCGCGAACACGCCGAAGTGCTCGGGGTTCGCGACGTAGAGCGTCCGCCCCTCGACGGACGCGGGCATGCCGGCGTTCGGCTGCGCGATGACCGGCTTGCCGCGACCGACCATCCCGATCGCGACCTGATACAGCTCCGCCGGACCGATGCCGCAGTTGCCGCCGATCACGTCCGCGCCCGCCGCGATCAATCGATCTGCGATGTCGCCGGGCCCGAGGCCACCGTCGGACTTCGCGTGCTCGTCGAACACCATCATCGCGATCACCGGCACGCGCGGACCGCGTTGCTTCGCCACCTCGATCGCGACTTCGAGCTCGAGGATCGAGTTGAACGTCTCGAGCATGATCGCGTCGACGCCGCCGAGCACGAGCGTATCGATCTGCTCCGCGAGCGCGAACCGCGCGAGCTTGCGCTCCGAGGCACTCGCCACGCCGAAGCGCACGCCCGTCGGACCGACCGCGCCGGCGACATACGCGCGATCGCCAGCCGCACTGCGCGCGAGCTCGACCGCGGCCTTGTTGATCGCGATCGCCTGTTCGCCCAGTCCGTGACGGGCGAGCGCGATGCGATTGCCGCCGAACGTGTTCGTCTCGATCATCTCCGCGCCCGCGTGGACGTAGTCGTTGTGGATCGTCCGGATCAGCTCCGGCTGCGACAGTGTCAGCTCGTCGTAGCTGCGCGTGTGCAACACGCCGCGCTCGTAGAGCAGCGAGCCCATCGCGCCGTCGAGGAGCAGCGGCCCAGCCGCGATCGCTTCGGCGAGCGTCGGCCGCGCGTCCGAAGAGGCGCCCGGAGCCGTGCCAGGCCGAGCGCTCATAGCCGCAGCTCGCGTCCCGCAAATCCGAGCGCGCCCAGCTTGCGCCGCACGTCGCGCAGCGCATCGCCACGCCCGACCTGCGCGAGGTGCCCGCCATCGAACCACGCGATGTCCACGCCCCAGTGCGCGGCGAGCGCTTCTGCTTGCTCCGGCGGCGTGATGCGATCACCGCGTCCCGCGATGACCGCGAGCCGTTCGCGCGGCACTCGCGGCGCGCGCGTCGTCGGTGCGTGCACCGCGAACGCATCGACGAGCAAGTCCTCCGTGATGCCCGCCTTCGCCGCACGAATCCGCGCCGGGCTGTTCTCGCCGTGTCGCCACATCAGCTTCGCCATCGAGACGGCAGGGATCATCGCGACCGCGAAGTCGATGCCGCCGACATCGCCGGTCTCCGGGGGTCCCGCGATGCTCGCCCACAGGCTCGTCGTGTACCCGCCGAGCGACATTCCCATCGCACCGACCGCCGACGCTCCTCGCGCCCGCAAGAACTGCGCGAGCGCACGCAGATCGAAGATCGCCTGCCCGAAGCCTTCATTCGTGCGCAGCGGATTCGGCGACGGAAACAACGCGCCACTCGCGCCGATGCCACCGCCCGGTGCGCGCGCGCCGTGATACGGCAGCACGAACGCGGCCACGTCGTATCCGTGTCGCAACCAGTAGGGCACCACGAACGCGCGCGCGGTGACCCAGTGATTGCCGCCGCCCCATCCGTGCAACAGTACGATCGTCGGGCGGCCCTTGCCGCTCGTCCACCACCGCGCATGGGCGATCAGGTTCTCCGTCGCGCGCATGTGCATCTCGCGTGCGGGATGCGCGAACGGCGCGTACTCCGATGCCCAGCTGAGGTCCACCATCCGCGTACCGAGCGGCCCGTCCGTCGGCGGCGAGAGATCCACGCGCGGCGACGGCGGGGCAGGGAAGAAGCGGCTCGGCGATCCCAACGTGTCGGCGTTGTAGAGCGCGGCCATCTCGATCAGCTTCGTGCGCGCCTCGTTGGCATCGAGTCGCGGCGTGCGCGGTGCCATCCGGCGCTCCATGAAACGCACGACGCTGCGATCGATCGCTGCACTGGCGCGAGTGAACAGATTGGCCAAGCGGGGCTCCTCGGCCAACCCTACCGCGAAAGCGGGATCGCGTCAGCGCGCCGTTCGGCGGGGCCAGCATTTAGAGTGGGCGGGTGACCGACGCCGCTGACGTTTGTTCTCGAAGAGTGGACCGGTGACCGACGCCGCTGACGTTCGTTCTCGAATGGCCCGCGTCCTCGACGGTGCCTTCGAGCTCTCGCGGCGCGAGGATCGGTGGCTCGCGATGGCCGAGGATCGCATTGCGTTCGCCGCCGACACCGACGCCGAATGGGCGCGCCTCCAAACTGAAGCCCGCTTGATCGATCGCTGGCGTGCCGCCGGCGTACCGGTGCCGCGCGTGCTCGACGAGAACGAGCGCGAGCGCGTCCAGGTGCGCGAGCGGCTCGACGGGATCCTGGGCGAGGTCGTCGAGCCGCTGCTGTTCGGTGCGGCCACGCTCGCGGATGTCGCTCGCATCTCGCCGTTCACCCGCGCGGACGGCAAGCTGACCTGGGCCGTGCCGGAGGCATTCGCGCGAGCCGGCGACAAGCATCCCTGGCCACTGCCCGATGCATTCACGCGACTCGATCCGAGCTGCCCGCTCTCGCCGTTCGGCGCGCGACTCGCGCAGAGCTATGGCGAGCTCGCGGCGCGCATGCACGGCGCGTTTGCCGTCGGCGAGGCGGCCGCGATCCGCGTGCACGGCGTTGGCCCGGTCGACGATGCCACCGCGATCGGCATCACCACGCGGCCGCCGTTCGAGCTCGATGCCGCACTCGTGCAGCTACGCACCACGAGCATCGCCCGCGAGCTCGTCGACAAAGCGGAACGCGCGCGAGCCTGGATCGCCGAAGGCCCACCGGTCACGACCGTGATCCACGGCGACCTGCACTTCCACAACATGTGCCTCGCCGAGGACGGCTCGATCATCGGCGTGTTCGACATCGGCGACGCGCACGTCGATGGCGCGGAGTCCGAGTTTCACTACGTGCACTCGCTCGGCCCGCGCTTCGTCGAGATCGCGCTCGCGGCGTATGGCTCGCCGCTCGACGAGGTCGCGATTCGCCGCGCACACGTCCGCACAGCGCTCGGCCACCTGCTGTTCGTGCCGCCCGACAGTCCGCGCTGGCCCGCGATGGTGGGCTGGAACACCGCGGTTCTCACACACTTGGTCCCGGGCGAAGCCGCAGGCACGTGAATCGGATCCGCGCTATCACGTCTCTATGAGCATGCGCTGGAGCCTCGTCGCCGCCGTCACCGCTGCGTTGGCCGTGCCCGCTGCGGCCGACACGTTCGGTGGGTTCTCGGGCGTCGAGCGCTACTACCTGGTCGACCAGGACAAGGTCTGCACCCCGCTCGCCGCGAATGCCACGTCCGGTGTGCCGTCGTGCGAGAAGGCCGCGGCGGACATCGTCGCGAAGCTCTCGATCAAACCACCGCTCTTGCAGAAGGGCGACAAGGCCGCCTATGCGGCGACCGCATCGGGCCGGACGCTGACGATCACGCGCAACGGCGCGAAGGTCGTCGAGTGGACGAGCATGGATGCGATCAAAGTCCTCGACGTCTACGCGAGCGAGTACAACGATCGCGTCGCGGTCACGTACTCCACGCGGCGCATGGGCAAGGACGTCACGGATGTCGTCGCGTTCACGATCAGCAAGGGCGCGGGGACGGCCGTCGGCGATCCGCAGACACCGACCCAGCCGGTGCAGACGCCGACGCAACCGACACAGCCCGCGCAGCCGGTCGTCGTCGAGGATCCGCGCGTGACGAAGGCGGTCGCGGCGGCGCGCAAGGCGTCCAAGGCGAAGGCGATCGCGGCGTGGCAAGCGGTGCTCGCGATCGATGCGGATCACTCCGAGGCCCACTATCAGATCGCCGCGTTCCAGAGCGCCGCGAAGAAGAAGGACGACGCGCTCGCCGAGCTCGGCGCACTCTCGACGTCGACGCGCCCCGATGCGATCGAGTGGTTGATCGAAGCTCGCTTCGCAGCCGCGTTCGCGTCGCTGCGCGCGGATCCGGGGTTCCGCGACAAGACCGGCCTCGATCGCAAGCCCGGTGCCGCCGTCACGCCGTACGAGCGCCTGATGGGCTTCGGTGGGCAGTGGGAGCAGACAGGCACGAGCTGCGACAAGCCGGAGGTGAAGTTCGTGGCGACGCGTGATCGCGTCGTGCGCATCCGCGTGAAGAGCAAGTGCGGAGGCGAGGGCTTCGACCTGCCGTTCAAGGGGAAGTGGCGCCTCGACGGAGATCGCGTCGTGCTGACCTTCCCGACGCGTGGCAAGGCCGTCTCGGCGGAGGACGAAGCGGCCTGCCAGTTCGAGCGAACCGGCGACGAGGATGCGCTGCGCTGCGTGCTCGGACGCGACATCGACTTCGCCGTGCTACCGACGCGCCGCTAGCACTGTCGAGAATTCGACGGTTCGCGAGTTGCCGCAGGATTACGTGCGCGCGAGGAGAGCCGCGCCGCGAGTTTCGAATACGCTCGGTGCTCGTGCGGTGGTTTTTCGTAATCGCGCTCGTCGCGATCCTGAGCGCAACAAACGCGCGTGCTGATCTTCCCGTCGTTCCCGTCGAGCCCGGCGTTCACTGCGGTGACTGCCGGCCGAAGGTGAAGACGTGGCAACGCACGCTCGGAACATTCGTGGCGGTGTCGCCGGTCGGGTTTCTCACGCGTGGCATCGGCAGCTGGTACGTCAACGACACGCCGACCGCCAAGCGCCTCGCGAAGATCGCGGGACTCGGTCTCGGGCTCGCGATCGTCGGCGGCGTTCCGGCGGGCGTGAGCGGCGGCAATCCGTATCTCTTGATCCCGTTCGTGCCGTTCCTCGTCGCGGGGACAGGCCTGTTCATGCAGTCGTGGTTCGCCGACATCGCGAACGCCGCCGGCGTGGATCAACCGGGGCAGCCGCGCGCCCGCGTGCCGTGGGCGATCGAGGGCGGCCTCGTGTGGACGCACGACGCGTATCGCGATCGCGCGCTGTTCCGAGGCGCTGCACGCGTCGCGGCGGGACGACTCGAGCTCGGCGCGACCGCCTACGTTCACGATCGCGACGAGACCTACCTCGCTGGCGACCTCTCGATCGGCGTGCGCATCCTCGGTGCGAGCGCGCACGGCGGCGCGATCGACGACGGCAGCTACCTGATGGTCCGCGGCGTCGCCCGCATGCGCGACGACAAGGCCGACCACGTGCAGGTCACGACCGGCGAGCTCGAGGTTCTCGGCCGGCTCGATCTGTGGCACGTGTCGAACACGCTCGATGGCAGCTTCGCGGAGATGTCCACCGGTGGCGGTATGGAGCGCGCCGCATTCTCGACGGCGAGCGAGAAGGGCGGGCTGCTCCTGGGGCGCTTCGCGTACGGCGTGTACCTCGGTCACCGCGGCGAAGCGCAGCTCTATTACGACCATCGCCGCGACGGATTCGCGGGCGGCATCGCGGCGTGGCGCGCCGCCGGCTTCGTCGGCTCCGTCGGTGCGATGACGGACGTGCGCATCGCAGGGCGCTGGAGCGTGCATGCAGAGCTCGAGATCGGAAGCGCGTGGGTCACATCGCTCGGCTTGCGCTATCAAGGAGGTCCGCTGTGAACGCGATCATCGCCTGCGTGCTCGCCGCGGTTGCAATGCTCGGGTGCACGCGACCCAGCGAAGGTCGCGCACACTCCGAGCTCGATGTCGGCATGGCGCAGATCACGGACGCATCCGTCGTCGTCACGGGCGGGCTCGCCGTCGTGCGCGAGCTGACGGATCACAAGCTCGAGCTGTGGGCGAACGCGCCCGACATTCGCGTCGAGCTCGAGCTCGGCGACACGGCCGCGGGCGACTGGACCGTCATCGTTCGGAACTCGATGTCCGATGCGGTGCTGCGCGAAGCGATCGGCAACAGCTTCGTGCAGACATCGCGCACCGGCGATGATGGCCCCACCGTCGCGACGTTCGCGCTCACGCTCGCAGCGGGCACGCACTCGTTGCGCGTCGGCCCGCTCGACGCCGACCTTTTGGGCCCGTTCCAGGTCGCGGCGATGGCCGACATCCAGAAAGCGCTGCCGACCGTCGACGACGTCTTCAACGCGATCAGCGCGGTGCCCGAGCCGCGCTTCGTCGTCGGCATGGGCGACATCACCGAACGCGCCGAGGACTCCGAGTACGCCACGTTCGATCGCCAGCTCGCGTACCTGCGGATCCCGTTCTACACGACGCTCGGCAATCACGAGCTATGGGAGTCGGCCGACAAGTTCTTCGATCGCTACGGGCGCGCGAGCTTCCAGTTCGAGTTCAAAGGCGTGATGTTCACGTTCGCAGACTCCGGCGACGCCGCGATCGATCCGCTCGTCGACGAGCAGCTCGTCGATTGGCTTCGCAACGCGCGCGCGCAGACGAGCGTCTTCCTCACCCACATGCCGCCGATCGACCCGGTTGGCGTGCGGTACGGCTCGTTTCGCAGCACGCGCGATGGCCAGCGTTTGCTCGGCGAGCTCGTCGATGGGCAGGTCGACCTGACGCTCTACGGCCACATCCACACGTTCATCGAGTACGACAATGGAGGCATCCCGGCGTTCATCTCGGGGGGCGGTGGCGCACAGCCGATGAAGGGGGACGGCATCGATCGCCACTTCCTCGTCGTCCACTTCGACGCCACCCAGACCGACGCCGCCCGGGTCACCGACCACCAGACGGGGCGCCCCGGCGGGGTGCGGCGGGTCGATCTCCACCGCGTCGACGACCCTCCCGACGACTAGCGGATGAATGGTGGGGTAGCGCACGCTTGGGCGTGAACGCCGAGAGAGGGGCCGGCCACTAACGAAGTCGCACGTTATGCTGCTTCGGGTGAAGCGCGACACGGGGCCCACGCCCGCACTCGGTCAGGCCGACGAGGCCGACCTGATCGCGCGCTGTCGTGCCCACGAGCGCACCGCTCACGACGAGCTCTATCATCGCTTCCGCCGCCAGGTCGCCGCGAACCTCTACCGCGTGCTCGGGGATCGCACGGACCTCGATGACCTCGTGCAGGAGGTCTTCGTGATCGCGTTCCGCGGGCTCGAGCGGTTCCGCGGCGACGCGCGGCTCTCGACCTGGCTCTATCGCATCTGCGTGAACGTGGCGCTCGGACGAATTCGCACGCGCAAGCGCAAGCCGCCGGCGATCGGCGTGGCCGATCTCGATGCGGCCGCGATCGATCCGAGCATGACCGAGCGCCCGGAAACGCCGGAGCGGTCGCTCGAGCGCCAGCAGGATCAAGCGCGCGTCTATCGCGCCCTCGAAGCGCTCGCGCCGAAGAAACGCATCGTGCTCTACCTGCACGAGATCGAAGGGCTCGACCTCAAAGAGATCGCCTATCTGGTCGATTCGAATCCGGTGACCGTCCGCACGCGACTGTTCTACGCGCGCCGCGAGTTCTATCGCGTGATCGCCGGCGACGCCGCGCTCGACGCAGCGCCTCCGATCGAGGAGGGCGACGAATGAGTCACGTCAAGCCCGAGCGCTGGGCCGACATGTTCGCGGGTCGCGTCGACGACGCCGAACGCGCCGTGATGCAGGCGCACGCGAAGGAGTGCAAGGCGTGCAAGCGCGCACGCGATCGCGTGGGTCGTGCGAGCGATTCGTTCACCGCGATCCGCGAGCAGCCAGCGCCCGAGCAGCCGTGGGACAGCGTGCGTGCACGCGTGCACTGGGCCGTCTCCAAGGAGCGCCGCGATCAGGAAGCCGCGAAGCAATCACCACCGCGCGGGCGCCTGATCGCGTGGACCTGTGTCGCGCTCGTCGCTGCGGCGGGCGTTGCGATCGGTGTCTACACGCTGATGCCCGACGAGCCGGCACCGACCACCGCGCCGATCGCCACCACGCCGCCGCCCGTCCCGGCGCACGCTCCGCTCGCGCAGCACGCGCCCGCCGCGAAGCCGGCACCGCTCGCCGGCCTGGTCTCGCGCGTCGCGGGCCACACCAACGACGTGCTCGTCGACGGTGTCCGCCCGACGGATCTCTTCTCGCGTCGCCTCGTCGCCGGCACGGTGATCGCCACCGGCGACGGCCGCATCGATGTCCAGTTCGGCGACGCGAGCGCGTTCGCACTTGGACCTCGCTCCACGCTCGAGCTACGCCGCTTCGATGCGGAGATGATCGAGCTGCGTGTCGACGGCACGCTCGATGTCGAGGTCGCTCCGCGCGCCGCGGGCCAGCGCTTCCTCGTCATCGCGGGCGAGCACACCGTCGAGGTGCGCGGCACGCAGTTCCAGGTGCGCCGCGATGACAAGCGCACCATGGTCGCGTGTCGTCACGGCCTCGTCGCCGTCCGCGATCGCAGCGCGCAGGTCGACGTCGGCGCCGCCCGCCAGATCGCGATCGCCGCGGGCGAATCCGTCAGCGCCGATCGCGTCGTGCCGCTCTCCGTCGAGGAGCTCGCACAGCTCGCCGACGCCACACCGCTGCGCGTCCCCGCCTGGACCGATGTCGACACGCTCCTACCGTCATCGGCGCCGCTCGAGATCGCGACCGTCGGTCGCCGCGACGTTCGCGTCGATGGCATCGAGCTCGGCGCCGCGCCGATGATCGTTCGCGTGATGCCGGGCCGCCACACCGTCGAGGCCACCGACCACGCGGGTCGCTATCGCCGCGCCGGGTGGATCGACGTCGGCGCACCGCACGCGAACACCAAGCCCGCGCGCCTCGACGTCGCTTCCGAGCCCGCTCCGAACACCTCGGGCCTGTCGACGCGCCAGAAGCAACTCCGCACCGGCATCGATCACCAAAAGCTCGCCCGCTGCACGCGCTCGATCGCCAAGGCCGGCATGACCGACACCTTCGTCCAGGTCGAGATCGCCGTCGATGCCACCGGCGCGATCGGCCTCTTGAACGTCATCGACACCGATCTCCCCTCGACCACCGCCGCGTGCGTCCGCGAGGTCCTCGCCGAGGTCTCGTTCGGCAAGGGGCCCGCCGCCACCTGGCGCGAGCGCATCGACCTCTAGCTGTACGACAGGTCGATCGTCTCGGTACCTCCGTATCTCTGAGACATCTCTCAGAATCCTGATGCGCGCCTTCGACGTTTCGCGCGGTTAGTGCGCGGCACGACGCATGCTGTACACGCCCTCATGCGCCTCGCCCTGGCCCTCGCCGTCACGCTCGTCCCCGCCATCGCCGCCGCTCGCCCGATCACGGCCGGCGTCAACCTCGGTGTCGATCAGAGCAAGGAGTCCGGTCAGAACGGCGAAGACCCGAACCACCAGCTCGGACTGTTCGGTCGGCTCGGCCTCACCTCGCGCCTCTCCGCGCAGCTCGAAGTCTCGAAGATTCGCCTCGCGGACGAGAGCACCGAGGTCCGCAGCGTGACCGGCCTCCTCGTCATCGATCTCTCCTCGAGCAAGACCTGGGTCCCGATCCTGCTCGTCGGCTACGGCGTCGACAGCGCGAGTACGAACACGTACTACGGAGATTGCTTCGACTGCTCGAGCTCGTCCTCGGAGAGCGCGACCCACACCGAAGGTGGCTTCGGCCTCGAGTACCGCGCGCCGGGTGGGCTCACGATCGGCGCCGACGTGCGCATGGGCGGCCGCTCGATCGATCAGTCAGACAAGATCCAGCCGCTCGCCGGCACGAAGCAACCGACGACGGCGCTGTACTACGGAAGCGCCTTCCAGGAAGGCGAGTACCGCAGCGCGCGCCTCACGCTCGGCATTCGCTTCTGACGTTCGTTAACGCTTCTTCCGGCGTGATCCATCGCGTATGAACCGCGCATGGATGCGCTCGCGCGGTCGTGGAAGGTGCTCGTCCTGCTCGCGGGCGTGATCGGCGCGATTGGCTTCTTCCAACCGTTCTACGAGTACCCGGACATCGACTTCGAGGTCAGCGCGTACAAGCTCGCTGTTGGCTTCAAGAGCGTCGACGAGGTCGGCACCCAACGGCTCGGCCTCGAACCAGAACAAGCAACGTCCAAGCTCGCGCAGGTTCGCCTCCGCGAGTTCGAAGCGGCGATCCGGAATGAAGAGCTCACCGTCGTCTCGCGCGGGGGCGCCGAATCGACGAGCGAGCATCGCAGCTTCGTTCCGTACTACTTCCTCGGCGCCGCGCTTCTGCTCGCGATCGCGTTCTACTCGCTCGTCGAGAAAAAGCTCTCGACGACGACGGCCTGGGTGGTCCTGCTCGCCTCGCTTCCAACACTGTGGGGCTTCGCGCGCGCGTGGAAGATGGCCTCGAGTGCCCACATCGACCTCGGCACGGGTGCGTTGCTCCTCGGCGGAATGGGAATCGCCACGCTCGGTGTCGGCTTCGGCGCGCTCGTGCGCGAGGACCCGGGCGGGTTCTTCCGCAACTCACCGACGCACGACGACACGATCACCGAGGTACTCCAAGATCACCGCGGCAAGCGCACCGTCCGCGACGCTCGCGACGTCTAAGGGCAGCTGCCGGGCATCGCGGCGATCCACTCGCGGATCAGCGCGGCGCCCTCGGCGTCGACGAGGTTGCGCCCGAGCTCGGGCATCTTCACGTCGGCTTCCGTCGATTCGAGACGGAACATCATGATCGAATCGTCCGGGCGTCCCGGCACGATGCCGAACAGCCGCCCACCCGAGCCGCGGCCCGCGGCGACCGGTGGCTTGCACACGCCGAACTCGACCGGATCCGTCTGCGCGAGATCGAGGTAGAGGCCGCTCGTGCGCGCCGCGCCGCGCGGGTTGTGGCAGTGCGCGCAGTTGATGTCGAGCCACGCACGCGCGCGCTCGTCGAGCGTGCCGGCCTGTGCGTCGTACGCGTTCGGCGCCTTGGGCCACGTCGACGGATCGGGGGCGCCCGTCAGCACGCCGCGCGCGACGAGGTCTTCGAGCTGACCATCGCGGTTCATGTGCCGCGCCTTGGGGCCGAGCAGATCGATCGTGTCGTCGTGATCGGCGTGGCAGTTCTTGCACTGGTTCTTGTTCGGCACCGTGTACATGTTCGTGCGCTCGGCGCCGTCGTCGTGGATCCACGCGGCGTCGATCGTCGCGCCCGCGATCGCGAGGTCCGCGTCGTCGGTGCGATCGCCGTAGACGTACGACGCGCCGGTCCAGCCGTCAGCTTGCTTGATGAGGAGGCGCGTCTCGAGCAGCCGCTTGTCGCCCGTGGGCATGCGGCGATCGGCGAGGTAGCTGAACGTCTTGATCACGATCGTGCCGACGGGCACCGTGAACGCGTCCGGATCGGCCCACGTCATCGTCTCGCCCTCGGGCACCACGAGGAAGCGCTGCTTCGTCGTGTAGTCGCTGAACAGCGGCGTGTTGATCGCGTACGGGATGACTCCGGCGGCCGGTGCTTGCGTCGCGATGTCGTCGAACAGCTCGTAGTCCGAGAGGTGCTCGCACATCTTGTCGCCGCTGCGATCGCAGGGCGCGCTCGCACCATCGTCACCGCACGCGGCGACGAGCATGAAGAAGACAACCGCGAGTCTCACAGGTCGACCGGAGCGAGCGCGGGCAGGGTGCAGGCCATCGCGGACATGTCGCGGCTCGGCTTCTCGCCGTCGAGGAGCGGCCACGCGAGCGAAAGGAAGTCGGCATCGCCGTTGTCGTGGATGCAGATGCGATCGGTCTGGGCGAGCGGAACGCGCGCGGGATCGAGGAGACCGTCCCACGCGATGTCGGGAACGATGTACGGCGGACCGCCGATCTCGCCGAGCCCCGTGATCAATGCGGCGCCGAGCATGCCGGTCGGCTCGTCAGACGTTCCGGAGAACGTGTTGTCGTGGATGTGGATCGCCGTCGGATACTGGTCGTACTCGGGATCGTCGGGCGTGCCGATCGGCACGTAGCTGATCATGCCGAGGTTGACGGCTTTGTGATCGCGGATGTCGTTGTCGAAGATCTCGACATCGTGCGCCGCGAGGACGACCACGCCGGTGCCCGTGGGCACCATGCCGACGATGTTGCCGGCCGGCGCGAAGTTCTCGGTGTTGTTCTCGAACACCTGATTGTTGTAGACGCGCGTCCCCGAGCCGTTCGCGATGTCGAGGCCGGGCAGGTTGAACACGAGGATGCCGCCCGTGTTGTTCGTCGCGGTGTTCTCGGTGACGTCCGCGTGCGTCGAGTTCTCGATCTCGATGCCGGCGACGTTGAGCTCGGCGCGATTGCGGCGAACGACGATGTTGTGGCTCTGGCCGACATACACGCCTGCGTCGGATGCGCCCTTCACGACCGAGTCTTCGATCGTCACGTTCTCGCACTGCACGGGATAGAGGCCGTACGCGCCGTTGTTCTCGTCGGGACCGTTCGTCCACTCGACGCGCGTCTTGTAGATGTGCACGTTCTGCGTGCCGAGGATCTTCAACGCGTCACCGGGCGAGTCCTCGAGGCCGATGTCGTGGATCGCGAAGTCGTTGCCGGTGACGAGGATGCCTTGCGCGCCCGTCGTCTGCTTCTTGAACGAGAGCACGGTCGAATTCATGCCCGCGCCTTTAATCGTGACGCCGTCGACATCGAGCGAGAGGTCGGTCGTGAACGAGAACGTTCCTTCACCGAACGCGATCGTCCCACCGCTCTCGATCTCGATGAACGCGGTCTGCACCTCGGTGCCGCTCGCGCCTTCGGTGAGCCCGATGCACGTGCCTGTCACGCCCTCGCACGGATCGTCTTCACCACACGCAGCCACGAGAGAGAGCAGGGCAAATCCATAAGCGAAACGCATGGCCACAAACTTCCCTGACCGGTCTTACCAGTCAAGATGAAACTTCTTTCGGTTCTGGATCTCGGCTTCAGTTACCCGTTCCAGCGTCGAATCGATCACGCCAGCGCGTGCGCGATCTTCTCGGCCGCCCGCGTCGCGAGCGCCATGATCGTCACCTGCGGATTGACGCCGAGCGACGACGGAACCGCAGCACCGTCGACGACATAGAGCTTCTCGACGTCGTGCATCTCGTGGTCGGGGCCGACGACGCTCGTCCCCGGATCACGCCCCATCCGCGCCGTTCCGAGCGGGTGATACGCGGACATGTCGAGATCCCACGCCTTGAGGTTCGTGCGGCGCAGCCGCTCGAGGTCCTTGATCGACGTCAGCTCGTCGAAGCCGTTGAACGGCGTCAGCACGCGCTTCGCACCGGCGGCGAAGAAGATCTGACACAGCACGTCCATCGCGCGCTTCACGTGAGCGACGTCCTGATCCGTCAGGTTGTACGTGATCAGCGGCTGGCCCATCACCTCGCGCACGCGACCACGCGACGTGTCCTCGACCATGAACCCGAAGCTCGAGATGCGATCGTAGGCCTCGGCGATTCGCACGATCTCGGGCCCGATGATCTGCGTCATGCCCATCGTCATCTCGAGCGGGACATTCGCGCCTTCGAACAGGATCCCTTCCTCGTGGAGCTCCTCGATCGAGTAGCCCTGCGGGATGCCGTCCCATGGACGGATCTGCTCGTCGAACTCCGCGAGGGCTCCCGACGCGGGATGGATCGAGAGATTTGCGCCGAGCTGCCCCGAGCGCGACCCGAGTCCTTGCCGCGCGAGCAGCGTCGGCGTGGACAGCGCACCGCAGGCGACGATCACCGCACGCGCGCGAACCGTCAGCGTGTGGCCATCGCGCGTCGTCGCGACCACGCCCGTCGCACGTCCGCTCTCGACGATGATGCGATTCACGCGGAACCCCGCGAACAGCTCCGCGCCCGCCTTGAGCGCGAGCGGGATGTAGCTCACGTTCGTCGAGCGCTTCGCATCCGTGGGGCATCCGAACACGCACACGCCCTGGCCATCACACGCCGGTGCGTTGCGCTTGAGCGGACCGTGCCGCTTGAAGCCGAGCGCGTTGCAGCCGCGCTCGATCACGCGACCGTTGCCGCCCATCAGCGACTTCCTCGCCGTCTCGATCCCGAGCGTGTCTTCGACCTTCTGGAAGTACTTGCCCATCGATTCGGGCCCGAGCTCGTCGAGCCCGAGGCCGTGTTGCCACTCGCGCAGCACGCGATCCGGTGTGCGAAAGCAGGTGCCGCCGTTGACCGTGGTTGTCCCGCCGACGGTTTGCCCGACGGGAATCGGGATGCCCGTGTTGCCGACGGAGAACGTCGCGCCGCCGCGCCGATACAGCTTGGTCTGCATGTCGAACGCGCGGTGGTTGAAGTCCGCCCGCTCGAAGTACTTCCCCTCCTCGACGAATACGACGGCGAGCCCGGCATCCGCGAGCTCGCGCCCGACGACCGCGCCGCCCGCGCCCGTCCCGATCACCACGACATCCGCTTCGATCGCGAGATCACCATCGAGCGACGCGTGCACGCGATCGCGCATGTATGCCGGCTTCGCTTCCGGGCGGATCGGATCCGGCGTGTAGACGCAGCCGAGCTTCTTGTAGAGCGCGGGATCGTCGAAGTGCGCCATCTTGAGCGGCGTGATCACCGCGCGCAGCATCAAGCGGCGGATCGGATCCGCATGCCGCCACTTCTCGAGGATCGCGAGTCGCTTCTCGGGCGAGAGCCGCACGAACGAGCGCCGCTCGAACAACCACGCGCTCGCATCGAGCCCCGCGAGCAATCCACCGAGCCCCTTGCCGAGCGCGTCCGGCAGCGTCTGGACGAAGCGCTCGACCTTGTCGACCGTGGCCGCGCCGGCCGCCGGCAAGAATGCACCGGCGGGCAGGGCGGCTTCCGCCACGGCGACCATCGTGGCGTGCTGCTTCGGCGACAGACGGGTCATGAGGTTATTGACCCTATCTCAACAAAGGTCGGACCACTAGCCTTTACAGGCCGCCCACCGCAAAGGTGCCATCCAGCAGGCCATACGTCGCCGTCAGCGTTCCGCCGATGAACAGCTCGCCCGAGTCCTGCGCGATGTTGCCGGCCAGCCGGATCCCCGACGCCTGGTTCATGAACAGCGTGAACCCGATCTCGCCCGCGATGCGCAACCCGCGCGTCGCGTCGCAATCCATGCCGACGCAGCTGTCGCTCGATGCGATCACGGTGCCCGACAGATCGAGCGCGCCGAACGCATCGCCATGCTCGCCGTACGCGAAGCGGCGCAGGCGGCCCGTCGCGCCGAACGCCCACGGCGATGGCTGTGCGTTCGCGCCTTCTTCCTCGGCGAACAAGCGCAGCCGACCAAAGCCCGTGCCGCTGATCTCTGCCTTGTCCTCGGCGATCTGCTTGCCGTAGCCCGCCTGGATCAGAAGCGACTCGACGCGTCCGCGCTCGTTCACCGTCGGCGTCTCGTCATCCATGTCGTCCGGATCCGGCCTTTTCAGATAGCCCTCGCCGAACGCGATCTGCACGTCGAGGCCGCTCGGCCGCAGCGAGAGCTGGTTGTCGCGAAGCACGGTGAGGATCTCGTACGACAGACCCGCGTCGGGCTCGCCGAGGAGAATGCCGGCCTCGCGCAGGATCGCGACCGTCGCGACCATCGCGCGATACATCGAGCGCTCGCCGCGCAGACCCCACCACGCCATCTGGAGCTTGCGCGCCGTCGGCGCATCGATCTGCTTGCCGAGCGCGCGTGACGCATCGAGCATGCGCGCGAGCCGGCGCACGCGGATCGCGCCGCCGACATCGACGACGCGGCCGTACCCCACGCCGAGCGCGAGCTGGACATCGACGTACGTTCGCGACTCCTTGATCGTCTCGTCGGGATCGTCGCTCTTGGCGGAGACGTAGTTGAACTGCATGCCGAGCGCAGCCTTGCCGACGCCGTACAGCTGGTTCTTGTAGAACCGCGCCTCGCCGCCGCCGTCGACGGTCACCTGGACGCCGCGGTTCTGCGGCCCTCCATCGGGGTTCACGAAGCCGCCGACAACGTGACCGCCGGCATCGAAGCCCCACGCCATCTGCTCGCGCTCGATGCGTTTCTCGTAGCGACCCGCGATGTCCGCGTCGAACGACGGACGATCGCGGATCGTGTCGTACGACAGCGCTGCCGTTCCCGCCGCGAACGTCAGTCGATCCGTGGCCGCGAGCAGATCCTCGGGAAGATCGGGCCCGGTCGGAATCTCGTCGGTCTTCGGCGACGCACCGCCGCCGAAGATCGATCCACCCGCGGGCTCGCCGTTGCCGACGTTCGATCCACCGAGGTTGCCACCATCGGGTTCGCCACCGCCGTCCGGCGTGCCTCCGCCCGTCGGGGTGCCTCCGCCCGTCGGTGGCGTGCCTCCGCCCGTCGGCGGCGTGCCTCCGCCCGTCGGTGGCGTTCCACCTCCCGTCGGCGGTGTGCCTCCACCCGTCGGCGGCGTCGCGCCACCCGAGGGCAGCTTCGCGAGCGCTTTCTTCGCGATGTCTCGCGTCGCCTTGTCGCGCGTCGCATCGTTCGAGATCTTCGTCAGGACCGGCACCGCCGACGCATCGCCGAGATTGCCGAGGCCTTCGATCGCGATGTCACCGATGATGTCGAACGTCTCGGTCTCCGCGAGCTTGATCAGGATCGGAACCGCGCGCTTGTCCTTGCTCTGGCCGAGCTTGCGCGCTGCTTCGCGCCGCTTCTCTTTCCACGCGGATCGATCCTCGCCGGCGGGCTGGTTCTCGATCAGCTTCTGCAGCGCGGGTACGTCGGTGGCCTGCGCGTGTGCCGGAGGTGCACCCGCTGCGAGCGCGATCGCGATCGCGACGGACTTCCACATGTGCGAGCGCATCAGAAGTCCCGTCCGAGGAGGATGCAGGTCATCTGGTTCGTGTTCGGGTTCGTCGGCGAGCCATCGACGCGCAGCTGATCGCACGTCGACGCCGCGATGCAGCTCTGCACGAGGCTCGTGCGATCGGCGGGCATGTCCTCGACGAAGTCCATGCAGCGGCCCCAGTCGAACGAGAAGTCTTGCTCGCCGTCGATCGCGATCGCACCGCAATCGACGAGTCGCCAGCACACCGCCGCGGGCGTGCGTTCGGTATCGGGGCAGTCGGTCAGCTCGCCGCCTTGCGCACAGACGCCGCGAGCCCCCGGGCTCGCATCATCCGCTGCGCACGCGACGAAGCAGGATGCGAGCGCGACCGCGCCCACGAAACAGAATCCCTTCATCGCCGTCCATGATACCCGAGCCGCCGCGCGACTCTCGCTATCGAGGCGCTTAAGGATGCGCTTCGTTACGCGCTGGGCTGCTTCTTCTTGCGCAGCAGACGATCCACGGGAACATCCGGGATCGACGCCGCGACCAGCTCCGCGACATCGAGCACGGCGATCTTGTCCTCGACGTTTCGCGTCTTCATGCCGTCGGTCAGCATGATGTTGCAGAACGGGCACGCGACGATCGCGGCGTTCACGTCCGCCGCGATGATCTCGTCGGTGCGGTTGTCGTTCACGCGCGTGCCGTCGTGCTCCTCCATGAACATGCGCCCACCGCCCGCGCCGCAGCAGAAGCCGTGCTTCTTGCTGCGTGCCATCTCCTTGTAGCCGGCGACACCGACGGACTCGATCACCGCACGAGGTGCCTCGAACTCCTTGTTCCAGCGACCGAGATAACAGCTGTCGTGATACGTGACGGTGCCCACGTTCGAGCCCGTGCTCTTCAGCTTTCCACTCTCGAACAAGTGATCGAGCAGCTGCGTGTGATGCACGACCTCGAACTCGCCGCCGAACTGCGGGTAGTCGTGCCGCAGCGTGTGCAAGCAGTGCGGACAGCTCGTGATCACCTTCTTCGCGTTCACGCTCTTGAGCGTCTCGACGTTCTGCTCCGCGAGCATCTGGAACAACATCTCGTTGCCCGTGCGGCGCGCCGGATCGCCCGTGCACGCCTCCTGGTGACCGAGCACGGCGTAGTCGACGCCCGCCGTGTTCAGCACCTTCACCATCGCGCGCGTCTGCTTGATGATGCGCGCGTCGAATGCACCCGCGCATCCGACCCACAGGATGTACTCGGGATCCGCGTTCTCCTCGATCGTCGGAACGTCGAGGTCCTTCGCCCAGTCCATGCGCTGATCGTTCGCGATGCCCCACGGATTGCTCTGGCGCTCGATGTTGCGATACGTGCGCTGCAATTCGCCCGGCGCCTTCTCTTGCTCGAGCACGAGGTTCTGCCGCATCTGGATGATCTTGAGCGGATGCTCGATGAACACCGGGCAGACCTCCTGACACGCGCCGCACGTGGTGCACGCCCACAGCGTGTCCTCGGCAATGCGGCCGCCAGTCATCTTAGGCATCGCCTCGAGCTCGGCCTTCGTCGCGGCGAGCTGTTCGCGTCCGAACGTGACATCGGGGTGTGGATGAGCGGCGTCGAAGCCATGCTCCGTCGCGTAGTCTTCGAGCTTCGCGAGCGACGCTTCCTGCTCCTTGATCTTCTCGCGCAGCGAGTAGCGATCGAGCATCTCGTAGCGGATGTCGTGCACGAGCTGCATCGGCGACAGGTTCTTGCCCGTGTTGTACGCGGGGCAGTAGTTCGAGCAGCGCGCGCACTCGGTGCACGCGTACGTGTCGATCAAGCTCTTCCACGAGAACTGCTCGAACTTCGAGACGCCCCACTGATTCTCGTCCTCGAGGTTCAGCTTCGGCAGATCGAGCGTCCGCTCCGAACGATTGCGGAGCAGGATGTTCGGCAGCGCGCCGAGCAAGTGGATGTGCTTGGAGTAGGGCAGGTAGTTCAAGAACGTCAGCACCACGAGGATGTGCAGCCAGTAGCCGAGCAGCGCGCCCCGATGCACGGCGCCCGCATCGAGCGGCGCGAGCACGTGACCGAGCGCGTTCGAGATCGGCAGATACGCCTCGCCGCTGCCGCCCGCAGACACCTCGCCCGCGATCTCGTAGCCGTGAAACACGAAGTGCGTGATCAGCACCGCCGCGATCGCGCCGAGGATCAGCCCCGCGTCGAGGCTCATCGGGATCAAGCGCGGCTTCACGACGATGCGACGGATGAACGACCACCCGATGACGACGAGCACGATGCCGTACATCAGGTCGATCAATAGATAGAGCGGCTGATAGATGATCGCGGGCAGGTCGTGCAGCGAGACGCCGAACAGCCCCGACGCCAGCATGTCGAGGAACGCCACCTGGATGATGAAGAAGCCCGCGAAGATGAAGATGTGGTGCTTGCTGGTCCGGTGCATCGGACCTTCTTCGGCCACCTTCTTCTGACCGAAGAAGTAGATCCCGACGTCCACGAGCCGGCCCGCGATGTCATCGAGACGCGGCCGTGGCTCCGGCGCACCCTGCGCGGCAGCTCGACCGAACAGCACGACGGTCCGGATGAAGAATGCGAACGCTGCCGCAATCAGGAGGACGAGTACGACCTGTTGCACGGTGCTGAGATATCACGCACTTCGCGCCAAGTGTTGCGACGGACCCTTGCGATCGGCGCAATGATCACCGGCGATCGGTGTGGTTTCGCGTCGCGGATACGGTTCAGTTCGCCGCACGGCGACGACCGCACACGAGCGCGGCTGACACGGCCGCAGCGCGCTATCGCTCGTCTTCTCCAAGACCCGCGCCGGGAGCACCGAGCACGCGGGCTGCATACGAAGAGTTTGTGGCTGCTGCCGAGAACATCCTGGTCGTCAGCGACCTACATTTCGGCGAGGAGCTGCTCCCCGGTGCCTCGGTCGATCGTCGCCGCGCGATCGAGCTCGGCTCGTCGGCCTTCCGCGAGTTCCTCCGCTATCACACGGCGCGCCGGCGCGACGGCCGCCCGTGGCGCCTGGTGATCGCGGGCGATCTGTTCGACTTCATGTCCGTCGTCGTCGCGAGCGTCCCCGGCCGCCCCGCGAAGACCCGCGACGAGCGCGCGTTCGGCCTGCGCCGCGGCGCGCTCCCCGGCGTCGAGCGCCTCCGCCAGATCTGCGAAGCGCATCGTCCGATGCTCGCGGACCTCGCGCGCTTCGCCGCCGCGGGCCACTCGGTCGACATCATCGCCGGCAATCACGATGTCGAGCTGCTCGTCCCCGACGTCGCCGCCGAGCTCCTCGCCCAGATCGCCGCCGCCGCACCCGCCGCCGACGCGAAGACGCTCGCGCGCATCCGCGTCGTCCCGTGGTTCGTCTACGTGCCGGGCGTCGCCTGGATCGAGCACGGTCACGTCTACGACGAAGGCTGCTCCTTCGAGTTCAACCTCGCACCGATGGATCCCAAGGACGGCTGGCTGATCCACAACGCCGACACCGCCGCCGTGCGCTACCTCGGCTCCGCCGCACCGGAGCTCGATCCGCACGGCACCGAATCGTGGTCCTTCTGGGGCTACCTCCGCTACGCGATGAGCCACGGAGAATCGCGCTCCGCGATCTGGCTCGGCTACGCGCGGTTCATCAAGTCGTTGTTCGTCGCGCGCGCGCTCCACAACTCGCGCAAGCGTCGCGAGCGCCGCCAGCGCGAGCACGCGGCGCGCCTCGCGACGGTCGCCGCCGACAACAACATGCCCGTCGACAAGCTGCGCGCCATCGATCGCCTCGCGCGCGCCCCACTCACGCTGAGCGCGCGCCGCGTGTCCCGCATGCTGATGCTCGATCGTTTCGGCATCGGCATCGGCCTCGCCGTCTTCGCGATCGCGCTGCTCGTGCTGTTGCCGATCGCGTGGGCGCTCGTCGGTCTCCTCGCGGGCGTCGGTGCCGCCGCCGCGATCTCGCGCTGGCTCGGCGCGCACCTCGTGACATCACAGCTGCCGATGCGCTCGGTGCCCGCGCGGCTGCGCAAGCTCGTCGACGCGCCGATCATCGTCTTCGGCCACACGCACGATCCGCGGTGGCAACGCCTGCACTCGGGCGGCGTCTACGCGAACACCGGCACGTGGCTACCGGCGACGCGCCCCGGCGTACGGCGGAGCTTCACGCACCTGTTCATCTCGCCCGGCTTCCGCGACGGGCCGCCGCATTGCGAGCTCCGCCAGTGGCGCGAGGGAACGAGCGTTCCCTTCGACGCAGGCGCGAATGTCGGCGCCGGCGTGCACACGCTTCCGGGCGTGGCCGTCGAGATCTGAGGGCGGACCTCTTACGTGCTCTTACGGGCGCTGATCGGTCCGACCGTTGCGCATCGCGTGCAAGCTCGCGAAAAACTGTCGATCGATCTCTACATCGTTATTGATCGTCGTCGAGAGCTGACGGATTGTACGCGCCGAAGAGGGGGCCTAGATGAGGAAGCTGCTGCTTGCTTCGTTGTTCGTGATCGGGTGCGGAACCGATGGCGCCGTGGACGGCGAACCGTTGATCGATGGATTCAATCCACCGAAACCGAACGCCGACGAGATCCAGATCGTGGGTCCCGCGATCTTCGACATCGCACCAGGCGCGGACATCACGATGTGCTCGTACATCGACAAGCGCATCGTCGACGAGACGGACATCGTCGACTACCAGGGCTTCCAGAGCTCGCTCGGCGCACACCACGCGATCCTCTACTCGGTCACGAATCAAGAAGAGGCGAACACGCACGAGTGCAACGAGGACGACATGGTGAACTCGCGCTACCTCGCGGGTGGCGGCGCTGACTCGCCACCCGCGGACCTCCCGGAGAATGTCGTGTTCCGCATGCCGGCGAACACGCAGCTCCTCGTGCAGACGCACTGGATCAACGCGACCGACGAAGCGTTCGACGGTCAGGCCGCATTCAACTTGAAGATCTCGAAGCCGAAGGCGGAGCATCAGGTCGCGCAGCTGTTCACGATCGGGAACACGATGTTCACGCTGCCGATGGGGCTCGGCTCGGCGTCTGCCGAGTGCACGATCCAGCAGCACATGAACGTGTTCACGCTCGGTGGCCACATGCACGAGTGGGGCACCCACGGAAAGATCTCGCTCGGCAAGGCCGGCACCGACATGAACGCGATCTGGGATCACGCGTGGTCCGGCGAGTTCCAGTTCAACCCGCCGCGGAACTACTACACGACCGAGGCGCCGCTCGTGCTCGATCCAGGCGACAAGATCCGCGTCGACTGCGACTACGACAACGACACCGGTGGACCGCTGCCGTTCCCGCGCGAGATGTGCATCGGGTTCTCGTACGCGTACCCGATGACGAACCAGATCGACTGCATGGACGGCGTCTGGCCGAACAACTGACCGCGGGTTCTGTCTCGTAACCCCGTCTGAACCCGCGCTGTCGGACCCCTGTGGTACGGCTCCGGGCATGGGTCGGAGTCCGTCCGAAACGCCGCTGATGCGGCAGTACCTCGACATCAAGGACGGGTACCCGGACGCGCTCGTGATGTTTCGCTGCGGCGACTTCTACGAGATGTTCTTCGAGGACGCCGTCGTCGCGTCGCGCCTGCTCGATCTGACGCTGACGTCTCGGGACAAGGGCAAAGAGGACGCGGTCCCGATGTGTGGCGTGCCGTGGCACGCGGGCAGGGGCTACATCGCGAAGCTGACCGAGCTCGGGCGCAAGGTCGTGATCGCGGAGCAGACGGAGGACCCGAAGCTGGCCAAGGGCCTCGTCAAGCGCGAGGTCGTGCGCGTGGTGACGCCGGGCATCGTGCTCGATGACGAGGTGCTCGAGCCCAAGTGTGCTCGCTACGTGTGCGCGCTCGTGCCGTCCAAGGACATCGTCGCGCTCGCGTACCTCGACGCCACGACGGGCGAGCTCGCGGCCACGCAGCTCTCGCCGGCGGCGGTGGTCGACGAGCTCGCGCGCGTGGCGCCGCGCGAGGTGCTCGTCGCGCCCGAGCTGCTCGGTGAGAGCGTGCGCGCGCAAGCCGTCGCGGTCTGGCGCGAGCGCTACAAGGTCGCGTGGAACCCGGCGCCGATCCCGAACGAGAGCGCGGCGCGGATCGAGCTCGGATCGATCGTCACCGTCGAGCCCACGGGTCGCAAGGCGGACCTGTCGCAGCGCGATGTCGTGCTGCGCGCCGCGGCGGCCGTCGTCGGCTACGCGCGGGCCACCCAGCCCACGGGCACGCTGCCGATCACCTCGCTGCGGATCTACTGGCCCGAGGACTCCGTCGTTCTCGACGAGACCGCGATCGCGAACCTCGAGCTGGTCGAGACGCTGATCGGCAAGCACAAGCAGGGCTCGCTGCTCGAGGTGATCGACGAGACGGTCACCGCACCGGGCGGGCGGCTGCTTCGCCGGTGGTTATTGTATCCGCTTGTCGATGTGGCGCAGATCCGTCGGCGGCAGGATGCCGTCGAGTGGCTGGTCGAGCGCCCCGCGCTGGCCGATCAGATCCGTTCGTCGCTCGGACAGATCGCGGATCTCGAGCGGCTCGCCGGCAAGGCAACGCTCGGGGTCGCCACGCCGCGCGATCTCGGCAAGCTCCGCGACGCGCTCGGCAAGCTGCCGGAGCTCGTGAAGCTCGTCGCGAGCGGACGGAGCAAGCTCGCTCCGATCCCCGAGCTCGTCGATCCCGGGACCGCGAAGAATCCGACGGCGCAGGGCCTCGGCGCCTGCGTGAACGCGGCGCTGCCCGCGATGTGCGTGCGGCTCGCGAGCGCGATCGTCGACGAACCGCCGCCCTTGCTCGATCCCAAGCACGGTGGGGTGATCCGCACCGGCTACGACGCGCAGGTCGACGAGTGCCGCCGTCTCGCCGACGGTGGCAAGGACGAGATCCTCGCGATCGAAGAGCGCGAACAGAAGCAGAGCGGCATCGCGAACCTCAAGGTCCGCTACAACCGCGTGTTCGGTTACTACATCGAGATCACGAAGTCGCAGCTCGCGAAGGTGCCGGCGCACTACATCCGCAAGCAGACGATCGCCACGGGCGAGCGCTACGTGACGCCGGAGCTCGCGGAGCTCGAGAAGAAGGTGCTCACCGCCGAGGAGACGCTCGTCGCGCGCGAGGCCGAGCTGTTCCGCATCGAGGTGCAGGCGATCGCAGCCATCGCGCGCGAGATCAGCGCGGCCGGTGCGGCGCTCGCAGTCCTCGATGCCTGCGGATCGCTCGCATCGGTGGCCGCGCACCGCAACTACGTGCGCCCGATCGTCGACGACGGCCTCGTGCTCGACATCGTCGACGGTCGCCACCCGGTGATCGAGCGCATGTTGCCCGCGAGCACGTTCGTGCCCAACGACTGCAAGCTCGACACGAATGCCGAGCAGCTCGTGCTGATCACGGGGCCCAACATGGCGGGCAAGTCGACGTACATGCGCCAGGTCGCGCAGATCGTGTTGCTCGCGCAGATGGGCAGCTTCGTGCCCGCGAAGTCCGCGTCGATCGGCCTGTGCGATCGCGTGTTCACGCGCGTCGGCGCCGCGGACAACCTCTCGCGCGGCGACTCGACGTTCATGGTCGAGATGCGAGAGACGTCCGCGATCCTCGCGAAGGCGACCGAGCGGTCGCTCGTGATCCTCGACGAGGTCGGCCGCGGCACGTCCACGTTCGACGGCGTCTCGATCGCGTGGGCCGTCGCCGAGTATCTGCACGACAAGATCCGCGCGCGGACCTTGTTCGCGACGCACTACCACGAGCTCGTGGCTCTCGCGGACTCGCGCCCGAACGTGCGCAACGTGTCGGTCGCGGTGCGCGAGCACAAGGGCGAGATCGTGTTCCTTCGCCGCGTCGTTCCCGGCGGCGCGAACAAGAGCTACGGCATCGACGTCGCGCGCCTCGCGGGTCTGCCGGCGAAGGTCGTCGCGCGCTCGCGTCAGATCATGAGCCAGCTCGAAGGCGGATCGCAGCTCGGCAGCTCCGCGCAGCTCTCGCTGCTGCCCGCGGCCACCGCCACATCGCCCGCGCTCGCGAAGCTCGCCGCGATCCACATCGATCGAACGACGCCGCTCGAGGCATTGCAGCTGCTCGCCGAGCTCAAGACGCTGATTTGATCGATCGAACGATGCTCGCCGAGCTCGAGACGCTGATCTAAGGCGCTGTAGGCCCACGTGATCCTTACTTGGGGGTCGCGAGCCACACCCCTCGATCGATAGGGGGCGGCAGCCCTTCGAGACCGGCCAGCGAGTGCCTTTCATTCCCGTGCGTTACGCGTGGCCCGGACCTTGTACTGAGCACCCTCACTCGTCATTAGGAGGATGCTGTGAAGAACTCTTTGAAGACCCTCGCACTCGGCACCGCGCTGGTAACGGCGGCCGGCGGTGTTGGCTGCGGTGGGGATGAAGACACAACGATCGGTGATGGTGTGGACACCCTCATCATCCTGCAGCGCCCGGCCCGTAACGATATGGGCGACATCTTCCAGTACACCTCGTATCTCCCGAAGACAGCTTCGGGGAAGAACGCACGGCTCGTGATGCTGTCGCCGCCCACCGCGGACGGCGTGCAGACCACGATCTGCTGCGACAAGGCGGGGCCCGAGTACGCGAACATCGACATCTCGGGATACGACATCTCGTTCGATGCGAAGCACATCGTGTTCTCCGGCAAGCTCGCCGCGAACCAGGCGTATGGCCTGTTCATCCTCGACCTCGAGGATGGAGCGGTTCACGCGCTGAACACCGACCCGGGTCGCGACTACACGTCGCCGATCTTCCTGCCGGGCGAGAAGATCATGTTCACCTCGAACGCAGTCGTCGAGGAAGGCGCGCCGCAGCATCGTGACGAGTACGAGCGCGGCACCACGCTCCAGGTTGGCCGTATCAACCAGGACGGCACGGGCGAAGAGCTCGGACCGCGCAACCTCTCGCACCGCACGTTCCCGACGCTCATGAGCGACGGCCACGTGATGCTGACGCAGTGGGACCACCTCGGCACGATGAACGCCGGCCACCTCATGTTCATGAACCAGGACATGACGGTGCTGCGCGAAGCATTCGGCAAGGAGGGCACCGGCGCCTCGAACTCGACGCTCAAGGCGCGCGAGATCAGCCCCGGCCGCTTCGTCGCCATCGCGACGTCGCGTAACCGCACCATCCAGGCCGGCGCGCTCATCGACGTTCGCCTCGGCGATGTCGTGACCGACAGCAAGGGCAACGTCTCGGCGGACAACAACAAGTCCGAAGCGAACGCCACGTACAAGGACCTCACGCCCGACGTTCCGCACGACATGACGCCGTCGGCGGAGACCATCGGTCGCTACTACGACGCGTTCCCGCTGAACGCGAAGGACAAGCCGGACCTCCTCGTCTCGTGGGCCGATGGCCCGGTCGAGTCGAGCGTGCTCGGCAGCGCCGGCCTCTCGGCGAACTTCGGTGTCTACCTCTACGACACGGAGCGCCAGACGCGCCGCCCGATCCTCGACGACCCGGAGATGTGGGACGTGTTCCCGCGCGCGCTGCAAACGCGTGCAGCGCCGTCCGTCGTCGCCTCGTCGCTCGACGAGAACATGACGGGTGTCGGCCAGACGGTCATCGGCTCGATGAACGTCTACGACTCGACGCAGTTCTCGTTCAACCCGGGCAGCATCTATGGTGTCCGCGTGTCGGAAGGCTTCTCGTCGGAAGAAGGCTTCCCCGAGATGTTCGGCTCGACGATGTTCGAAGGTATGGCGACGCTCGGTGTCGCTCGCGTCCGCGCCGACAAGTCGTGGGCCGCGTTCGTCCCCGCGAACGTTCCGCTTCGCGTCCAGGCGATCGACACGTTCGGTATGTCGGTCGGCTCCGAGCCGGTCTGGTTCTCGGGCCGCCCGGGTGAGAACCGCTTCTGCGGTGGTTGCCACGAGTCGCGCACCGCGACGACGACGATCGACCCCGGTCTGACCGACGCCGTCGCGTCCGGCCCGACGATCTTCCAGAAGACCACCGCGCCGCGCGCGGACCGCATGTCGGCGACGGACTTCTCGCGTGACAACATCGTCGGCGTCGCCTGGGACAAGGCGCTGCAGCCGATGTTCACCAACAAGTGCGTCACCTGCCACGACGGCACGCCGAACGCGATGAACCCCTCGTACACGATCACCGACGGCGTGCAGACGCTGACCTGGACGTTCGACCTCAGCGGCGCGCCGCTGCCGGCCGAGTGGGCGGAGCTCGGTGGCGACTCGCACTTCACGCGCAGCTACCTCTCGATGGCAGGCCCGGATATGGAAGCGATCGAAGAGGGCGGCTTCATGGTGGTGTCGGGCGAGGTCAAGCAGTACCTGCTCCCCGAGAACGCTCGTAACTCCATCGCCATCAAGATGCTGAACCCGAAGCTGCAGTTCCCGAATCAGGACGACAACGTTCGCGCCTTCTCGACGACCCCGCACATGCAGGGCAAGGGCACGGACCTCACGGCGAACGAGTTCTACGCACTCATCCTCTCTGCGGATAACGGCGTGAGCTTCTTCAGCCGCGAAAACAACCCCGGCCTGGACGAGTACTAAACCCCAACCGCGGAACCCAGGAGAATTTCCATGAAGAACATCGGTACAAAGATCGCCGCGGTCACCTTCGTACTGCTCGCCGCAACGCCGGCGATTGCAGGAAAAGGCGGAAGCGCCACCCGCATTCGAGACGCCGTGAACTCCACCTCGGTCGACGCCATCACGGCGGAAGTCGAGCGCGCGGAGAGCCTCATGTGCCCCGACTGCGTTCCCATCGTCACCAACCTGCTCGAGGACAACCGCTACCAGGTGCGCGAAGTCGCCGCGTGGTGGTTCGCGAAGCGGCCGGGTCTGAAGGACCTCATGGTCCCCGGCTTCCTCGAGGATCTGAAGAGCGGCAACACGGTCGCCGTTCGCAACGCCGCTGACTTCCTCGGCCGCACGATGACGTTCACGTCGCTGCCCGCTCTGCGGGACGCGATCAAGCGCGACGTCGGCGCCGAAGGCAAGCTCGCGATGGTGCGCGCGGTGAAGTACATGGGTCACCGTGGCGGTAACCCGGTGCTCATCTCGGCGATGACCGACGGCAGCGCGGACGTTCGCGCGGCAGCGGTCAACGCGTATCGCGACATTCGCGGTCAGAAGGACGCGACGCCGATCATCGGGATGCTCGCGGACCCCGCCGCGAACGTGCGCGCGGAAGCAGCGACGGTCGCGGGTGGCATGCGCGCCACGGCGGCGGTCGGTGCGCTCGAGAACATCGTCGTGAACGATGCGGACCCCGTCGCTCGCCGCAACGCGGCCTGGGCGCTCGGCCGCATCGGCAGCGCGACCTCGCGCGACGCGCTCACGAAGGCGACGACGGACAAGAGCAGCCTCGTCAGTGGTGTCGCGAAGGCGGCGCTCGCGACGATTCGCTGAGAGTGTTCGTTAGCCGCACGTGGCGCTCCCCACAACGTGGGGACCGCCACGGTTGATGACACGGGGGCGACGATCACCACACCGCGAACGCGGAAACGAGGCTGCATCGAAAGATGCGGCCTCTTTTCATTTTCTCGTCGGAGATTCAGCGTAAACTGCTTTTCATGGAGATGCGCTGGGCGACCCTCCTGGTGGCAGGTCTATGCGTTGCGGGAACCGCATGCAGTGATCCACCCCCAGGCCAGACTTACTTCTCTCGCAACATTCTTCCGATCCTCGAGCAGAAGTGTGTCGGCAACACATCCGGTTGCCACAACACGAACGAGGGCGACCCGTTCGACTTCGCGGCGGGCAACCTCGACGTCACGAGCTTCGAGAACATCCAGAAGCGACGCGACGTGCTCACGCCGTTCGGCGCGTACCCGTATCCGCTGCTGCTGATCAAAGCGGTCGGTCCCGGCAAGCTGAAGTTCCAGTACGGCAACGTGCCGGGCATGACGCCGGCGACGCCGCGCTTCTTGACGATCGACGTGCAGCACGTCGGCGGTGCGATCCTCGACACCGGCTCCGACGCGTACTTCACGCTGCAGAACTGGCTCGAGAACGGCGCGACGGAGAATGGTCTCAAGCCACCGACGCCGGCGCAGGAAGGCGCGGGCACGTGCTCCGAGTCGCTGCCCGCGGGCTTCACCGACACGTTCACCGCGATGAAGCCGGCGGAGTTCGACGCGTTCAAGCGCGACATCCAGCCGATCCTCACGGAGCACAACTGCGCGGCCGGTAGCTGCCACGGAGCTCCGCAGTCGGACTTCTACATCACGTGCGGCTCGACGCCCGAACAGCAGGCGTTCAACTTCTCGCAGGCGTGGTCGTTCGTGAACGATCCCGTCGACGAATCACAGATCCTGCGCGTTCCTCTCGCCGTCGCATCGGGTGGTCGCGGCCACACCGGTGGCGATCAGTTCGCCAACCTCGAGGACGGCGACTACGTCCGCATCAAGGCGTGGGCCGCGAGCGTCGGCAAGCTCCCGTTCGCGAACGGCAGCGCGGTGAAGCAGTTCTTCGAGGACAACGTCGAGCCCGTGCTGCTGCAGCGCGGCTGCGCGTTCCAGGCATGCCACAGCCCGCAGGCGAGCAACGACTTCAAGATGCGCTCGGGCTCGATCGGCTTCTTCTCGGCGGTCGCACTCCAGAAGAACTACGACCTGCTCCGCGAAGAGTTCCTCGCGCTCGAGTTCCCCGACGCGCGGCGCGGTCGCGCGGTCGCGAAGACGATCCTCGAGTTCGACGATCGCACCGACGCGGCGACGAATGATCCCGTCGGTGGCATCCCGCACCGCGGTGGTCCCGTCCTCGAGACGCCGAACTCCACCGCGGCGGATCCGGCGCTGTGTCCGGCCTACAACCCGAATTCGATGCCACCCCCGACGGCGTTTTGCACGCTCCAGGAGTGGATCCGCCTCGAGCGCGCGGCGCTCGGCACGCAGGTCACGAACATGGCGTCCGGTCAGACGGCGCAGATCGTCTACGTGCAGCGCGCGAGCGCGGCGACCGCCGGTCGCCTCGAGTTCGACACGTTCCAGGGCGGCGCGGATCTGCGCATCTCCGATTCGACGTACGGCGCCGATGGCGGCCTCGCCACCGCGAACGCGGGCACGTCGCTCATCGGTGGCTGCGGTCTCGGCGGCAGCCCCGACGTGCAGGCGCCCGACGTCGCGAACGATGGCAACCGCATCGCCTTCGCGGCGCGCGCGACGGCCGGCGATCCGCTCGGCATCTACGTCGTCGACATCAACGGCGGCAACTGCACGCGGATCACGCCGGCGGTCGGGATGTCCAACGGCATCCAGGTCCACAACTTCGATCCGGCGTGGTCGCCCGACGGCAAGTACATCGTGTTCGCATCGACGCGCGGCAAGAACGGCGCGACGAAGTCTCGCAAGCGCTTCCTGCCGCAGTCGGACATCTGGCGCGTCGAGGTCAACGCCTTCGCGGCCGTCGGAACGCCGGAGCAGGTCACGGTGCTCTCGAACTCCGAGATCAGCCCGGCGTTCATGCGCGAAGGCCGCATGACGATGACCACTGAAAAAGCGAGCGACGGCTTCTACCAGCTCTCCGGGCGCCGCATCAACTGGGACCTCACCGACTACCACCCGCTCCTCGGCCAGCGCAAAGACTCGCTCTACGCGGATCCCGCGGATCCGACGGTGACGCGTCCGTCGATCGGCTACTCGTCGGTCACCGATATTCGCGAGGGCAGCGACGGCAACTTCCTCATCATCCTCTCGAACGTCGCGGCGAGCGGCGCCCCGACGAACATGGGCGGCGCCGGCGCACTCGCGCTGTTCAATCGCAGCATCGGCCCGTTCGAGGCGGACCGCTCGGATCTCGGCTATCTGCCCTCGGTGCGCGTGCTCGACACCACCGAGGTCTATCGCGGTCCGGTGTCGTTGCCCGATGGACGCATCATGGTCTCCAAGGCAACGAGCCCGACGTCGGGCCAGTTCGACATCGTGATGTTCAACCCGCGCGACGGCTCGAGCGAGAACCTGTTCGGCACGAACGCGATCCGCGTCGACGCACAGCTCGTGTACAAGTTCCCCGCGCGCAAGCTGTACGACAACCGTCGTCAGCTCGTGTTCGGCGGCAACGCGCTCGGCGGAGACACCGCGAACGCCACGGTGCACATGCCCGACGCGCCCATGTTGTTCACGGTGCTCACGGGCAACTTGCGCCGCGGCCGCCCGGTCGAGGAGTTCCGTCGCGCGCGCTACCTCGCCGTCTATCGCGAGGGAATGTGCGGCATGAACTGCAGCGCGAACCTGAACGGCATCTATCAGCAGCGCGAGCTGATCGGTCGCGTGCCGCTCGAGGACGATGGCTCGACGAAGGTGATGCTGCCGTCGCGCGAGGGCATCGTGTTCGAGCTGCAGGACGGCAATCGCCAGCCGGTCGTGACGATGGGCGAAGAGCACCAGCTCGGACCCGGCGAGACGATCTCGATGGGCGTCTCGGAGTCGCTGTTCGACGCGGTCTGCGGCGGCTGCCACGGCTCCGTCTCGGGCAGCGAGCTCGACGTCAAGGTGACCCCGGACGCACTCACGGGTGCTTCGAAGTCGGCGTCGGCCGGCGAAGCGCCGCTGAACCCGACCCCCTGACGCCCGGAGTCGCCTCCGAAGCCTCCTGAATCGACGCTGGATCCTTCACGATCTCGCGCTGAATACAGGGAGCGTTTGCACGTCTTCCTTGTGGCGATCATGCTCGCCTGGGTAGGATGCGCTCGCTCCACGGAGGACCCATGTCTCGGATGATTCGCGCAGCTTTCGTAGGTTTCTTGACCGTCGGCCTCGTCGGCTCGGCGCTCGCTGGTGACAAGAAGAAGGCGGCGCCGACCAAGAAGGCGCCGGTCAAGAAGGAGAAGGCTCCGCCGCCCAAGAAGAAGGCGCCGCCGGTCTCCGCGGGCAACCAGAAGAAGCTCGAAGAGAAGATGGCGAGCTTCAAGTGGGGCATGTCCAAGGACGAGATCCTCGCCGGCCTCGAGAAGCAGATCGCCGATCGCTACGACGAGAAGCTCAAGGCGACGACGGACGTCGCGGCCCAGGATCGCATCCGCAAGGAGAAGAAGACCGAGCTCGCGCGCGTGAAGTCGACGTACGTCACGTTCGACGAGAAGAAGGAGTCGCCGTGGGATGTCTCGATCGTCGAGGGCGAATTCGCCCACGGCACCGACGAGGCGATGATGGAGCGCTGGGAGAACGACGGCGGCAAGAACAACCGCCGCTTCTTCTTCTTCTACCAGGGCAAGCTCTGGAAGATGTTCATCTCGCTCGACGTCTCGATCCTCCCCGAGGACAAGAAGAACTTCGACACGCTCCAGCAGGTCATGACGGCGACCTTCGGCGCCGGCGACGTCGAGCCAGGCGTGATCACGTGGACGATGCCGAAGCTCGAAGTTCGCGCCGTCGACAAGCTCCGCACCTACGACGCGATCGGTCTCGTCCTCGAGGATCCGAGCGTGCGGAAGGACCTCCTCGCGCTGCGCGAGGCGAAGGCGCCGCCGAAGCGCGAGACGTCGTCGACGATCAAGGCCGTCATCGATCCCGAGAACAAGGATCACCCCGACGTGAAGGGGAACAACGCGGTCGATGAAGTGATCAAGGCGCAGGGCGGCAAGTAGCTCGCGTCGCGCTCGCCGAAACGAGGACGGCCGCCTTTGCAGGCGGCCGTTGTTCGTTTCGGATCGAAACTCGACTACATGAAGAAGCTGAACTTCTTGCTCTTGCCGGCCTCGGTCTGGAGCAGCGTCTCGAGCTTGTTGCCCTCGTTGAGAAGGCCGTTGCCCTTGTCGCCGACGCCGTGGATGCGCTCGTAGATCGTGCGCAGCCGACGCTGGTAGTACGCCTCGGACGCGACGCCGTCGGCGCCCTTGACGAGCGAGTCGCGCACCCCGCCGGGGAGGAGCATCACGAGCTGCTTGGTCGGCACGCTGTCCGAGCCGCTCGTCGCGAGCTTGCCCTCGGTCCACGTCGCACCGGGTTCCACGCGATAGCTGAAGCTCGACGGCTGCTCGCCATCGGCGCACTTGCCGCTCGTCGCGAGCTTGCCGCCGCAGAACGGCGGGCCGAGCTCGACGAGCTTGGCGCCGAAGTCGGCCGGCTCGCCTTCCGTCGGAGCCGACATCACCATCGCGTAGCGGAACTGGCCGTTGAGGTACGCGTTGTCGCCGTCCTTCACCGTGCCCGCGTCGGCCTTCTCCTTCGCTTTCTTGAACGCCTGGTCGTCGCTCTTCGCGCTCTTGAGGTGCAGGTCGATCATCGACTTCACCTCGGCGACGCCGCCGTAGAACTGGACGAGCTTCGCGGTGGTGTCGGGATCGAGCGTGTTCGTCTTCGCCTTGAACACCTCGGCCTTCACGTCGAGGGCCTTGGTGAATGCCTCGAGCTCCTTGTCGAGCGCAGCGTCGGGCTTGAAGCTGTTCTTCGACTTCGCTTCGTCGAGACGCGTGTCGAGCGCCGAGAGCTGTTGCTTCAGGTTCGCGACCGTCGATGTCGTCGTCTTGTCGCCGAGGATCGCCTTCACGTCCGAGAGGCCCGCGTTGTACGAGCCGTTCGTCGCGCCGATCTTTCCGATGGCGATTCCGAGCGCGATACCGACGACCGCGGGGATCGCGATCTTCGCGATCGTGGCGCCCTTGCTCTGCGAGCCGACGTTCTCGACGGGCTTGCCGTCGTTGACGATCACGATCTCCGGCGCGCGCTGCACCGTTCCGACCGCGGCCATCGCGTTCATCGCGCCGAACGGATCGGAGGCAGCGTCGGGGATCGCGGGTTGCGCGGGTTGGGGCGGAGGCTGCAGGCCGGGAGGCGCTGGCAAATTCATTCCGGGAGGCGCGACGACGCCACCGGACGCACCATTGGAGCGAGTCTGGCCTGTGGTGGGAGCCGCAGCGCCCTTCTTCAGGCCTAACCGCGCCTTCAGGTCGCTGATGTCACCTCTGCCCGCAGGCTTTTTCGAGTCACTCAAGGAAGGACCTCCGTTTCCGGGACGAGACTGTATGGACCCAACGTCTCGGGTGTCAAGGATGCCTGTCCATTGGCGCAGTTGCGAGACATTCTCGGGTCGCGATCTGTCGCGGAGTCACCACACGACCTAGGGTCGTGAAAATGCGATTACACCCCGCGATGAAAACCGATCTCCAGGACACCCGTAAGCAAGAGTAATTGCGCACGTTTCATCATCGAACCTCGGCAGATCAGCGCGTGGCTGACCTGGCAAGTTTGCTGCAGACTAAACCGACTGGCGCGCTTGCGCGTCTTGGTACCGTTACCGTCGTCACCCGCCATCTTCGAAAGGCTCACCCAGTGAACCGCAGCATCCTCCTTCTCGTCGGCGCGCTCGGACTCGGAACCATGCTTCACGCGGAGAGCGCAGAAGCAGGTCGTTGGTCGCGCGGCGGCGGCGTTCGCGTGCACGCTCGTGGCGGCTTCTCGGTCCACTGGTCGCGCCCGGCGCGTACGTGGTACCGCCCGCGCGCGACGTGGTCCGTCGGCGGCAGCATCTACGTCGGAAACGGTTACTACCCCCGCTATCGCTACTACCGCCCCTACTACGCGGAGACCTATGTCCCGTCGTACTACGGCACGAGCTACTACCCGGTCGCGCCGGCGCCCGCCGTCGCGCAGGTCGTCGTCGCTCCGCGCCCCGAGCTGCCGAAGTTCGGCATCGGTCTGTTCGCGGGTGGCGTCGCCGTCGAGGACACGGATGACTCGAGCGACATCGGCGTGCTCGGTCGCATTCGCCTCGGCAACGGTGGCTTCCTGATCGAAGGCGAGCTCGGCAAGACCGAGTACACGAACGACCTCCGCGTCGATCGCCGCCTCGGCGGGTCATTGATCTACGAAATCGGCGCGTACAACCGCCTCGCTCCCTACGTGCTCGCGGGCCTCGGCGTGCAGCAGGCGGACGTCGCGGGCGAGTTCACGACGAACCAGAACTTCGGCGAGATCGGAATCGGTCTTCGCTACGCGCTCACCCCGAAGTTCCACATCGCGGTCGACATCCGCGCCGGAACGCGCAACTCGATGTCGAGCGACGACCCGCAGCAGCTCGACGGAACGATCGCTCGCACGGTCGCGCCGCCCTCGAGCGACAGCGACGAGAGCGAAGAGTACACGCGGGCTCGCCTGAGCGCGCTCCTGTACTTCTGATCGAACCGCTAACCGACGATGAAGGGCCGCCACGCGCGGCCCTTCGCGTTTTCGGATACGATTTCGGCAATGGAGGTCCAGCAGCGCCACATCACGGCGCTCGACGGCACCCGCATCGGCTATCAGGTGCGCGGAGACGGTCCGTGTGTCGTGCTCGCGAACGGACTCGGCGGCACGCACATCACGTTTCGCTACCTCTACGACGCGCTCGGCGACTACAAGGTCATCTGCTGGGACTATCGCGGCCTCTACACGTCGGGGGCAGCGACGGATCCGAAGGCCAACACGATCGCGCACCAGGTCGCGGATCTCGTCGAGATCCTCGCCGCGGAGAAGGTCGCCGACTTCGTGATCGCGGGCTGGTCGATGGGCGTGCAGGTCGCGTTCGAGACGATCAAGCGCCACCCCGACCGGGTGAAGGGACTGTTCGCGATCAACGGCACGTATGGACGCGCGTTTCGCACGGTCATGGGAAGCCGGCTCGTCGGTCGCACGATCCCGACGCTCCTGCGGCTCGTGCGCGCACAAGCGGCGCTCGCGGGGCGCGCGAGCAAGATCGTCGCTGGCTCCGATGCGCTGATCCGTGCGATGAAGCGCCTCGGCCTCGTCGGTCAGACGATCGACATGGACATCTTTCGCACCGTCGCGGCAGGCTTCCAGACGATCGACTGGGTCATCTACAGCGACCTGCTCACGCGGCTCGACGAGCACGACGCGGAAGACGTGCTCGCGAAGGTCGCCATCCCGACGACGATCGTCACCGGCGACAAGGACCTGATGACGCCGCCCGCGACGGCCGAGCACATCCATCGGATGATCGCGGGCTCGCGCCTCGTCGTGATCAAGGGCGGCACGCACTACACACCGGTCGAATACCCGGTGATCCTCGTCGACGAGCTCGGGCGCTGGCTCGACAGGGTGCCAGGCTGGGAGCGACGCCTCTCGCACGCGAGGGCGGGGGCCTGATGGCGCAGTGTCCGAGCTGCCAGAAGGACGTGCTCGACATCGACGTGCGGTGTCCGAGCTGCGGCACCGCGCTCGGAGCCACGGGTGCGCATCGCATGCTCGGCACGGTGGTGCTCGGTCAGTACGAGCTCGTCGACGTGCTGGGGCAGGGCGGCATGAGCGTCGTGTTCAAGGGCCGCCACAAGATGACGGATCAGGAGGTCGCGCTGAAGATCCTGCCGCCGGAGCTCGCGGCGCACAGCCAGGTGAAGTCGCGATTCCTCGAGGAAGCGAAGGCGCTCGCGGCGCTCGATCATCCGAACATCGTCCACCTCTACAACTTCGGTCAGGAGAACGGCTTCTTCGTCCTCGCGATGCAGTTCGTCCAGGGCCGCACCTGGGAGCGGATCATCCTCGAGAATAAGCGGATGGAGTGGGCCGCCTCGGTGCGCGTGTGCATCGACGTGCTGCGCGCGCTCGAGTACGCGCACGGCCGCGGCGTGATCCATCGCGACATGAAGCCGAGCAACGTCCTCGTCCGCGCGCACGACGCGACGGCGACGGTGATGGATTTCGGCATCGCGAAGATGACCACGTCGACCAAGCTGACCGCGACGGGCCAGACGATGGGCACCGTGCGCTACATGTCGCCGGAGCAGGTGCGCGGGCAGGAGGTCGATCTGCGCACGGACATCTACTCGCTCGGTGCGACGCTGTACGAATCGCTCACCGGCGAGACGCCGTTCGACGGATCGACGCACTTCGAGATCATGACGAAGCACCTGTCGGAGGCACCGAAGCCACCGTCGGCGCGCGGCATCGAGCTGCCGAAGCTCGTCGAGGATGCGGTGCTGAAGAGCCTCGCGAAGAAGATCGATCAGCGCTTCGAGAACGCGCGAGAGATGCGCAAGGTGCTCGAGGCCTCGCTGCGCGAAGGCGATGTCGGCCTGGTCGAGACGCAGAAGCTGAACCGCGAGGTGCTCGGCGAGCTTCGCTCGACGCAGCCCGACGCGCCGAAATCGCGCAACCCTCCGGCGCGCGTCGCGACGGCAACGCCGACGAACCTCGCCGACGAGCTCGAGCCCGGCGTGACCGGGCCCGCGTTCAAGAAGAAGGCGAATCGCACGCCGATCGTGGTCGGCCTCGGAGGGCTCGTGGTCGTCGGCGCCGCGGTCGCCGCGCTGCTGATCCTTCGGGGTGATGGCAAGCCGAAGGGCTGGTCACCGAAGCACAAGACGATCCGCGGCGCGATGCCCACCGCGGGCGGAACGTTCGACGGGGTGCTCGTCGAGACCACCGGCACGCTCCAGCCGCCGGAGGTCGCGGCTGCCTACCAGGCCTCCCTCGCGAAGCTGCGCGGCAAGGCGAAGGAGTCGGGGCTCACGTTCCGCGATCCGATCGACGAGATCGTCTCGATCGGACAGAACATCTTCTGCGACGACACGGCGTATCCCGACCACATGATCCCCAAGGGCCACTGCACGGAGCAGTCCTCGGCGACGAGCATCATGACCGACGGCAAGCGCCGCATGCTGGTCCTCGACGACCGCCCGCACCTCGAGCGCTCGATGGACCTCGGCGTCGCCGACGCCATCTGCCTCCTCGGCAACGACGACAAGCTGTGTGCGTTCACCGAGGACTTCCGCAAGAGCTACGACGCGCCGCCGCCGTCGGAGGTGATCGAGCCGAAGGCACCCCCGAAGAACGATCCTCCGCAAGTGCCGAAGCCCGACAAGAAGCCGAAGAAGAAGTAGCGCGATCTACAACGCGCGTTGCGTTGACAACTACGCGTGCTCCCACGATTATTCTGCGCGGAGGGAGCATGTCCCGCACCGTCATTGCAGCGGTCGTAGCCGCCGTGATCGCCGCCCTGGCAGCGATCGCGTATTTCGTCACGTCGAAGAGCTTCGACGAGCGTGCCAAGAAGGACGCCGACGCGCAGCTCAACCGCGCGCACGGTGTCATCGGTCAGGTCAATCAGCTCGAGGGCATCGATGTCGCGAACAAAGCCGAGTGGCTCGCGTCGTTCCCCGAGTTCTTGAGCGCGATCAAGTCCGAGAACGTGCGTGCATCGCAGGCGCGCATCGGCTTCCAGAAGTTCACGGCCGACGAGAAGAAGAGCCCGGTCAAGCCGGACATCATCGCTCTCCTCGACAAGACCGGGAACGTGCTCGCGATGAGCGACGTGCCGAGCGTCGTCCCCAAGCAGTGGAAGAACGACAAGGGCGAGTCGATCCTCCCCGCGATCAATGTCGTCCTGAAGAAGAAGATCATCATCAGCGACATCTGGCTCAAGGACGGCCAGATGATGAAGGTGGGCGTCGCGCCGATCATCGATCCCGAAGCGATCGTCCCGGCCGAGGACACCGAAGGCGCGGCGGCGATCGTCGGCGCGATCGTGGTCGCCTACTCGCAAACGGCGAAGGAGACCCAGAAGGACAAGTCGCTGCTCGGTACGGAGCTCGCCTATTACACCGTCAGCAAGGACAAGGACGGCAAGCCTCTGTACGAGGTGATCGCGTCGAGCTTCACGCGCGCGAACGCCGCCGAGGACACCGCGAAAGCGCGCCAGCTCGCGACCGAGCTCGGCAAGCTGTCCACCGATGGAAAGCCCGTCAAGGCCGTCATCACCGTCGGCGGCACGCCGTACATCGCAGCGACCGATCCGCTGCCGCGGTCCGCGACGAAGGCGTTCCCCACGGACTACCCGCCGGTGACGTCGGGCGTCGTCGTGCTGTCGCCGATCGGCGGCGACGAGACCGCGTCGATCGCGGGCACCGTCAAGCTGTTCATCCTGCTGCTCGGCATCGGCGCGCTCGCGATCGCGATGCTCGGCCTGTACCTCTCGCATCGCCGTCTGATCACGCAGGTCGATCAGGTCGAGCTCGGCATCACCGAGATCATCAACGGCAACCTCGATCGCACGTTCCGTCCCGTCGGGCCCGAGCTCGATGGCCTCTCGAACGGGCTCAACGTCATGCTCGCGCGTCTGCTCGGCCGCCCCGAGCCGGGCGAGGAAGAGTTCGACGAAGAGGGCAATCCGATCGTCCCGGGTCGCGTCGACTTCGAGGAGGGCGAGGAGAAGCCTGCGGTCGATCCGCTTTCCAGCACATTGGGATCCTAAGCTTAGAATTCCACGTGGACAAGTTGTCGCG